>OBEQ010146477.1_pt1 | contig 24110 bp, 19 predicted proteins | sample 1670901 | NCBI WGS metagenome assembly OBEQ01 (sample SAMEA104232315, study PRJEB22302) | groundwater metagenome | biome: forest; feature: aquifer; material: groundwater | place: USA | collected 2011-08-07 | depth 5.4 m | reverse complement strand
TAGGCAATAATCTTATTGCAAATATTAATAATTCTTGCTATACTGTACAGGAAATTGTTGATATTGTTGCGCTTACAGTTCCCGAGATTGGGCAGAAATATGAATCGCCGAAATATCGATTATTGCAGAAGAAAATTGCTCCTGTGTTTCAATTTAGGATGGTGTAGCCCAATTAATGATTAGTATCAAGCAAAATCGCTTATTTAATTACAATTTTCTATAAAGAACATTATGCAAATTATTTTTAAGTATTGTTTGCGATTCTTGTATAATCGCAATAATATTATTTGAAGTTAAACCAGAAAAAGAAGAATTGTATTGTTCTGCAAAACGTGTATATTCCATAATTTCTGAGGGAAATCCCCTCTGGAATGCATCGATTTGTAATAATGCTAATGGATATTTTTCAGGTGCAGCTCCTGTTAGAGGAGCTTTTTCTCCTCTATTTTTTGCGATTGCTGATAATGCAAGGCAAAGAGCACCTCGAGTTGCTGCTAATTTTGTTTGTGCTAATTCTCTGCTTAGATAAATATGATATGATGCAGTTGTGTTAGATAAAATGTTTTTTTCTTTTATTTTTTCTTCTATCTTAAATAAATTTGGAGAGTTGATATCAGCGTATTCAATTGAGATTTCTGTTCCTAAAAGTTCAGGATAACAAAGAATTTCTTGTGGATAATTTTGAAAAGATCCTTCCTTTATGTATAATTGCTTTTTTCTGTTTTGTGTAAAGTTAAGTAGGATGTTTGGATTTTGCTTAAGATGCTCTTCAAATGGAAATGCGATTGCATCACAAATTTCTGTAAATGCTGTTTTTGCTTCATCTTCGCCGCTATAAAATTGACCAGAGCTTTTAAACCCAAATATTTGCTTTCCACTGGTGTTTGCTAAGATAAGTCGTTCTTCGAGGTCAGCTGTTGATGAGAAATAAACACCTGAACAATTTGGTTTTTGCCGTACACCATTATGATCTAATTCTAATTCAATAAGATCAGTATTGAAATGGTTCAAAGGAAATACATTTCCACTGTTTTGTTTTATTGTTGAAAGAAGGCTTTCCCATAATACTCTTTTATAACTTATCCAATTGCGTTCGAGTTCTGCTGCTTTTTGCCATTGGTTGAATAAGAAAACACCATTGATTTGTGGATCATAAGAATGTCCATGCCGAGTCCATGTGTATTCTAGCCAGATATAATTAATTGTTAATTGATGTTCGAGAGCTGTTGTTGAAAATGGAACTGATAGTGGGATGAGAGACATATGCACGGGATGATTACTGGGTTTAAATTGTTTGTTGTGATTCTATAATTTATTTATTCCTTTGACACGTTGGATATAATTCCCTGATATTCCCATGTTCTCTTTAATGTTTGGTAGAATAGTGCATTATTTTGAGAAATAACCAAGGGATCTGTTTTATTTAATGCAGTATAGAATTCTACTACTTTTAATTTATAGTCAAATATTTTTTGAAGAATATCTTTATCAATATCAAATATTGCTTCCTTTTTTGAATCTTTTTCAATTGTTTTTAAACTATTTCTTAATAAATCAATTATCTGTTCAAATGGTAAATATCGAACACCTATTTTTTCTTCAGATTCCTCATTATAATAATCCATCCTCGCAGTATCATATCTTGTTCTAGTTGTTTTGATATAACAATTAGTGTAATCTTCTGGTTTTATGTCATTATTATTAAGAGTATTAATTACATTGTTTATATGTCTATTATTTGTTTTTCTTTTTACTTGTGCTATTAATTCGGTATCTTCTCCCACACCAACTATTTTAATTACTGTTTGATAGAATCTATTATTCTGATTAAACTTTTCAATTGTTGAAAATCCATTCTGTAATTGATAGTTTAAATTTTTTAATTGTTTTCTTGCTATTGCTAAACGACGTTTTGTTGCTTTTTGTGCTATTGTTCGGTAATAAGCTTTATTTTCTGGATTTAATTCAATTGCACGTTCAATAACTCCAGCACCAAAAGGACCTGTTTTAGATTCAAATGTAGGATTAATAGTTGAAGGTGGTTCAAGAAGATATGATAATTGATATACTTGCATTGATTTATGATCAATTAAATATTCAAGTTGTTCCATAGTTGAATGTATCACTTTTTTAAAATCAGCTTCGCTAATTTGTGAATCTGTTCCAGTCTTTCTTTCAACTAATTTTATTCGATCATAGACATTACGAATTACTGTTTCTCTCATTGGATGCCAAATCCCAAAAAGGCGTTCGAAAAAATCATAATAATCGAATGCTTTCTTTAAAGGAATTGCTTTTGATTTATATTGACTTAATTCTGTGACTAATTCGAATAATGTTGGCTGTTCTTGGCTCATAATAGATTATAGTTTTGAACCGATATTTAAATGTTTCTATTTAAGTGTTACTCTCAAGTGAATAATCTATTGGGTTACTTATATCAATACTTTAATAAACTTCTTGCAGTTTTCTTATTTTATGCAATTGACAGAAATTGAACAACAATTACATCCTAAATTATATCAATCACTTGTTTTAAGGAATCGTCTTGAACTTCGTCCATCACAGGAAAAATCGATACAAGCAGGATTATTTGATGGAGAAAGTTTACTTGTTTGCACGCCAACTGGCTCTGGAAAAACACTTGTTGCAGAACTTGCAGGGATTAATGCGATTTACAATAAAGTTGGGAAAGCGGTCTATATTGTACCTCTGAAAGCTTTAGCAAATGAAAAATATAAGGAATTCAAACAGTTTTATCCTGATTTGAAGATTGCTTTATCTCTTGGTGATGCTGATAGTGAAGAAGAATATTTGGCGAATTATGATTTGATTATTACAACTTCTGAAAAATTAGATTCTTTAATTCGACATTCTGTTCCGTGGCTGCGATTTGTGAAAGTTGTGATTATTGATGAGATTCATTTGCTTGATGATCCGAGTCGAGGGCCAACGCTTGAAATTTTAATTACGCTTCTTCGGCATTTGCTCAAGAAAGTGCAGATCATCGGATTATCTGCGACAATTGGCAATCCTGAAGAGTTAGCTGCATGGCTTGATGCAAAATTAGTGATGGATACTTGGCGCCCTGTTGTGCTTAAAAAAGGAGTTTATCTTGAAGGGAAGATTCATTTTGGTTGAATGAGTTGGGAATAACTACAATAACTATGATTTGATTACTTATTAATAAGAACATTTATATAAAGAGAACTTTTTTAAGAGTTTATGACACGAAATATAAAAACATTAGATGCTATCCTTACCGCTGAAATAAAATCATGGGCTGGATTAATAGATGACAAAGAATTTGAAACTGTTCTTAAAGAGATTTCTTTAAAACAAATAGTGCAAACTTCAGACTATTATTCAAAAATAACTCAATTAAGAAAAGATGCATTTGAAGGATATCTTCCTGAATTTGATCAAGAATTGAATGAAAAATTAGATAAAAAACAATATATCTATGCATTTCAAGATCTTTCAAAACTTGAGGGATATGCAGTTAATAATTCAAAATTATTAAGTCATGTATTAATACGACAAAAAAAAGTTTATCAAGCGTTTACCCTCAATAGAATTGAACAATGTCAAAAATTATATGATGATGTAGTTACAGCTGAACAAAAAATGAAAGATGGAACTCATGCTGAATTAGATATAAGCATTGAATCAAAATTAAGACTTACTCGTGATATGCTTTGTTCTATAAATACAACTCAAAAAAAGTATGGCTTTTCATTACCTGATTATTATCAAGAGTTACATGATAATATATTTACTATGGCAATGAGTCATGAGATTAAAAAAGCTCAAGTTTATTTGCAACAAGTTGAAGTTCAAGGAGAAATTACTAGTAAGCTTTATCCTAATTTGTTAGCATCAGTTGCGGCATTTGATGTATGCAAACAAAATTTAGAACATATAGATTATCCCCCTGTATATTTTCAATTAAAGGGAATATTGAATAACTGATTAGATGTTCAGTTGAACAATATTAAACAGAGTAGGTTATACATATTGTTCTTTCTTCTGTTCTTCTTCGAGATCAATTATTTTCTTTCTTCCGAGAATTCCTGTTTCAAGTTCATGCCAATAGGCAAGTTTTGGTTCACCTAGTTTCCAGCATAAAAAGATTTCTCTGCCCTCAAATTTGCAGTAGAAATCGATTAAACCTTGCTCTAAATCCTTAATAATAATGCCGGAGTTTTGCAATTGTTCGAGTTGTTTGTAAAATTCATGGCAAAGTTTGTGGTATTCTTTATTGAGTTTGAGATTTGTTTCTGCTAGTTCGTGCAGGTCAATTTCAGCCATGCTGGTAATTTGTACTGAAAGAAGCGCATCGATTAATTTTTTAAGATTTTGCAGTTTAATTATTCTTTTTTTATGAAGATTAATCTTTTTTTGCGCAGTTTCTATGGTGAAATATTTTTTTGGCATGGATTGATACTATGTTGTTTAGTATATAAATTTTTTTAAAACCTCAAAAATCAATAGATATAAATACATGTTCAAACATAAACATGATATGGCACTCAAAACGTTGACTATAACACGAGAAGCATATGATGAGATCAATAGTCTTAAGAAGAATAATGAGAGTTTTAGTGAATTATTTAAAAGATTAAAAAAAGAAAGAAGGGGAAATAATATTAATCGTTTTTTTGGTGTGCTAAAGAATAGTCCCCTCAAAGTTGATGAGATTAAAAAGAGATTATACATCTCAAAAAAAGAGAATATTATTCTTGAAGAGACAAAACGAAATAAGATAAAACAAAAAATAAATAGATTAGGGATATAATGTTTCTTCTTGACACTTCAGCAATTATAGAATTAAGTTATGGGACGGAATTAGCATATAAAATAAAAGAATTGATTGGTGAAGAATATACAGTTGTTACAACGATTTCAGTTGAAGAGTTCTTAGTTGGAATTGATGAAACTATGTTTGACACAGCCCTTACTATTTTTGGCGCATTTCATGTCTATCCACTTGATATTGAATCTGCAATTGAAAGTGCAAAAATTGAAAGAGAGCTTAAGAAAAGCGGCAGAATGATCCAAAGAGCTGATATTTTTATTGCAGGTATTTGCAAAAAATATAATTTAGAACTGATTACTTGTGATGAAGATTTTTTAAGAATTAAATCATTAAAAGTAAGATTAATAAAATAATTTAAAAAAATTATGTAATAGTTGGAACTAAGCTTGCCCTAGGTACATAAAAGTATATGCCATAATTGCAATGATAATTACAATTAAGATTCCAATAGGGATTAATACTGCAGCGATTGCTTTTCCTGTTGAGAGTTTATGCACTGCTCGAACTAAAAAGATGCTTACGACAACTGCCCAGATTGAGACAAGCAAATAAACAATCCCAAGTACAATTAATAATGGCGTGTTATCTTGCGGTAATGGGAAGATGAGTAATATTGAGAGGAGATACGTAAACAAAAATGGTTTATATAAACTCATAAAGTCTGCAACGCCACCAAAGAGTTTTGCAGAAAGATGATAGATACCTACTGTAACTAATGAGCCGACAATGAACATCACTGGCAAAATGATGAAATTTAATCCCATATCGAGCGGAGTAATATCTGGCGTGAGCATTGCTGCAAGTACGCCAATTATTGCAACTGCTAGCATGATTATTACACCATATTTTAGTGATTCTTTATCTTTAGAAATATCAAGCATTGATTTCTCATCAAATGTAACTATTCGCCATGCATCTTTTAAATATTCAATAAAATCCATATACTACACCCCTTTGTTGATTATTTTCATTATTTAATTTTAGTATATAAAAATATTCGTGGTAATTGGAGAGTGGTTATTCTGATCGTCTCTCTTGAACATCATTCAAAAATAGCAATTTCTTTCATTGAGTACATTATTTTCTCTTTGTTTAAAAAATGCATTATTTTTTGTTGATGTTCTTTTTTTATGAAAAAAATAGTTGCTGAAAGTTTTTCTCCATCAATTTTACTGAGCAATCCATTACTTGCATAACCAACTTCTTTTCTTCCAAAAAGAGCTCTCGTAACTGTTAAATATTTTTTTTTATTTTTTGGAAGTACAATAAAAAATAATACTTTTCTTTCTGCAATTGAAGTTGCAATATTCTGTGAATAAAGTAAGATACCTTCTGATAAAATACTTGTATATAATTCCCATGTTTTAACATCCCCTGATTGGATTGATAATGGATACGTAAACTTATAATTCTTCCATTTTTCATAATCTTTTGAATCATAAAATAATGATAATGCTGATTTTATGTCTTTTTCTATTGTTATTTGATTTTTAATTTCACAATCAAAAAATAAATCTATATCACTGCTTTTGTTTAATTCACCGCGAACAGCTGAGCCAAATAGGTATATATTTTTTACATGCTTAGCAATTTCTTTTTTCAAGAATATAAATGAAATAGCATTACAAGCATATGCAATTGCATTTTGTGTTTGCTCATTCAATATCTTCACCTAATTCGATAAGTTGGTTTTTTATAGTTCTGTGAAGCTCTTGAAATGCATCTAATGCAGCATTAATTGAACTTTTACTAGCATTTCCATAAATCAATTTATTCCTTTCTTCTTCAATTTGATACATTAAATTAAATAATTTGTTTTTTTCTTGAAATTCAACAGCTAATTTCCTCTCAATTAATGGCAAACTTTTTTGCCCTTGCTTTGGTCTTTTAAACCAATCATGTTTCAATACTGTGCCTGTAGCTACTTTCCCTGAAACATGAAGATACAGTTCTAATAAGTCGATAGAACAAGCGGAAGTATGGAATCCAATTGTAGCTGGTCTTTCTTCTAACCCGATAGATATTGCATCCTTTAATTCTTGCAAATGCTCTTGGATATGCTTTCGATGAACGTCTTTTGCTGCCATATAGGAATAATAGTTCCTTTTATTTATAAATTTTTTGGAACTTTGGTTCCTATTTTTAGGAATAGATATTCCTAACTTTTTGTCGCCAATACTATCTCATATAAACTTTCTTTTAATGGACCTGAACATTTGTCTAAGCCAACGACAAGTGTATTGATGAGTTCAGTGTTAAAATTATTCTGTTTATAATTGCAGATCATGCTTTTGCCGATGAGTAAATCTTTGATCTCTTGCGGTTCGGTTGCTGTTACTGAAGTTATTTCTTTTGTTACACGGCAATCATTGGTTGTCGTCAATAAAATAGAGACTGTTTCTTGATCTGCAGCATAACGCGCTGCCTCGCAATTGTTTGCTTTTGCAAGAAAACAAGTAACATCCGCGCAATCAATTGGTGAGATGAGTTTGATATAGATGACAAATCCGATGATGAACAATGCTAAAACAATGCCAATTGCAATTTGGGATTTATGGAGTAATGGATTTGCTTGATTTGGCTGCTTCATTGCATTTTTGATCAATTCTTTCACTAATTGCTCTGGATAGCCTGATTTTAAGAGGGTGTTTTGTATTTGATCAAATGTAAAGCCTTTGCCATACTCTGTTTGAATATAAGTTTCTAATTTCTTGCGCATATCTTGGTTAATTTCCATTTATTGTTGGTTTTAATAAAATGGGTTTATATTGATTTTTATTAACTTTGGAGTAGTCGTATTTTCGAAACATTAAACATTTCAATGTCTGATCCGAAAGATAATATTAATACTTTAGAATATTTATTCAAAAAAAATTGGTTTAATACCCCGCAGCTCTGCTGTGATTCTGGATTTTTACTTATAGTAATTGTGAATTATTATCGAACAATTGTTCACAATTACTAATAAGCAAATGTGTTAATTATTATTCGAATATTTGTCACATTTGCTATATTACACATATCTTTCCTTAAATGTTTCAAAATATGTTAAGAGCAAAGGCAATAATATTGGGCCAATAAATATTCCTATAATGCCAAACATTGCAGCGCCACATATAACTCCAATGATTACTATTATTTGATTTACTTTAGCTTTTTTTTGCACTATCTTTGCAAGCAAAAAATTATCGATTAGGTTTATTATGAAAAAACTGTATAAAAATAAACCTATTCCTTTCCATAAAATCCCGTAATCATGATGATAGTATCCCATTAATATAAGATAAAGTGTTGCTGGTATCCATATAATCGCTGTTCCTGCTGTTGGAATTAGAGTGCAGAATGCAACCATAATCCCCAATATTACTGGGAAAGGAACACCAAATATGTAAAATCCTATTGTTCCAACAATTCCCTGGATTAATGCAACAAATAATTGTGCATAAACTACTGTGTGTGTTATATCATCAAATTCTTTTATCATTCTTTTTATTGTCTTTTTTCTCATCGGAAGCAAATCAATTGTTTTTTTAATTATTGCTTCTCTGTCTTTTATAATAAAATAAGCTATTGTAAAAGTAATGAAAACCTCCGCAATTAATATAGGAATCCCGAGTATAAAATTTGTTATCTTTTCCTCAATAATTGGCAATAATTTTTGTAGTTGTTTGTCAAATCCAAACGCAGCCAATCTTTCTTTGCTGAATGATTCAAACTGATTGAGGAGCTCACATAGTTTTGAGTCCGCACTTGTACAACCATAACCAAATAATGCTCCTTTTGTAATCTTATCTGATAATGAATTATAAAAAATATAACCTTGCTCTGTTACTTCAAATGTCAAAAAGATAAATGGAATTATTAATATCATGAAAATTATTAGTAATGATAAAATAATTGAAAGAAATTTATTTGGAATCTTTTTTACTATTTGTTTATATATCGGAAAAGTGATATACGCAATAAGAATGCTGCTTAATAAAATAGTTATTATCGGTTGTATGAGTTTAAACAATAAAAATAAGGCTAATATAAACAGAATAAATGGCACTATTCTTTGATACTCATGATGGTTTCTCATTGTTAAAATCACCTATTAGGCTGTTCTTTTATTTTCAAGATGAGGCCAATAATGAAAATAAGTATACCTATAGAAAAAAATGCTAAAGACTTGCTCCATCCTAAAAATTCGATTAGTAAGAAAAAAAGTGCAAAAATCAAGAATATTCCACCTAATCCAATTATTAAGAATGAAAATATTTTTCTAAGAAGTCTTTTTTCCATTAGTAATAATCTGTCATCAATATTCTTCATGACTTTTTCAGCATCTTCCTCTATTTTAGGGAAAATGCTTGCGGACACTATAGAAGATAAATAGATGAATACACCTTTTATTATATCCATAAATCCGCGTTCTTTTTTGTTTTTAACCATTATATTCCCTCATTTTATTTTTTTGCTTTCATCCAATATGCTGTTACAGCGGCTCCAACTGCTGCACCAAGTCCTATTGCTAATGCTGCCACTTTTTTTGGATTTTTTGCAATGTATTCTTCGGCGTGTTTTTGTGCTTCGATAATTTTTGCTTTGGCTTTAATAAACTCAGACTTAACTTGTTTCTTTGTTGTATTGAAGTCTTCTTCAACACCTTTGATTGTTTTTGATTTCATTTTTTTCATCCTCCATAAAATTTATTAAATTACTTTTTTATTGTTATCCATAACAAAACTCTATTTGTTAATGCATTTAGCTTATAATAACACTTGGTAGGGAATTGTAACTTAATTTCATAATTTGGTTGAGAAGTTTGCGTATTTAGTCAAGTAATATCTGTCAGGTAAATTATAGTGGGCGTTTATCACAAAGAAGTGAAATTGGAACTTTTGTTTTTGAAAGAAGATCTGCTTATGATACTATAGCTTGAAAGCTACTTTATATTTCTGCACTTGTTGAACACATATTAAATCTATATATAGTTTTCGGTCTAAAATTATATTGTAACTAATCAGTAATAACTTATCCGTAAGATTTATATAGTCGCTCAGAACTTCTGTTTACCTGTGCTATGGTAGGAAATGGTTTGATACGGCTAAGGGAAGATGTTTCGAAAGATATTATGTTAGCATTATATAATCCAATTACTGCTCAAATTAATGCAGAACAAATAAATGTAAAACCAACAACTGCATTACAAACAGCACAATTGTCTTCTTTGACTCCACTTACTGCTCGCGAGCGAATGCTTTATTCGACAATTGAATTAGAGGATGAGAGTAGAGTGCAAAAGTATCCGTTGATAAAAGGAAAAAATGTTGCAAAGCTTTTAGCGTATCGTGAGATTGTAAACAAAGTTGTACTTGATGATTATATAACGACTCCAGTAAAACATAGAACAACGTTTACAAGGCCATTTTTGAGACGAATTTGTAATCCTCAAGAGATGTTTGCATTTCAAGAAGGAACTGCAATTGATGCTGTTGATGTGTTTGTGCTTAATTATCATAATTATAATGAACGAGCAGCACTTCGATTCAAACTGCAAAAACTTGCACAAGGATTGATGCGGCCGACTGATTATTTAGTGATTGATAAACTTGTTGAAAATGGTCTTGATCATCTTAATCTTTGGAAAGAGCATGGCAATCCTTTGATTGCAGATTTAGTACCAAAGCAGTTATTGGGAAATGGAACGCATGCAATTGATACATTTTCTTATCAGAAGATTGCATTTGAGTACAATCATATGATAACTATGGGTGATTACCTTGGTCTTGCTGCTTTAGTGCTTGATTTCGAGCAGAAAGTATTGGTTGGTGGAAGTAATGTTTCAGTTACTATGAATGAGGGTATATTGCAGTGTTATGCGAAGAAACTTGCTGTTGAAAAAGAAATAAATGGAAAAGAAAGAGAAAATGTAAGAAGAAATGGTGAATCTTTGCCGTCATTATTTCTTGTTGTCAATGATCTTCATTGCAAAACAAATGCTGTCCAAGAATTTTGTACTGATAATGGATTGCACTATGCATTGCTAAAAACTGCTGATAATTATGGCAGTCGAAACATTTAAATATAATTAGTACGTACTAGTTCTAAGGTGTACTTAATTGATTCGTGAAGATGATTTGTGGATTACAAAGCATGCAGCTGAAAAAATGGTTATTGAAGGAATCTCCGTTAATGATGTATGCCGTGCTTTAGAAAGAGGTTCAAAATTTCAACAAACAGATGGGATTTTATGTGTTTATTTGTATTATTCAATAGCATACAAAAAAATAGAGGACAAATATAAAATAAAGACTGTATTTAGTAATAAAAATGGTTAAAACAGGTGAATCAAATGCAGAAATGTGATGAATGTCAAAAAGGAACATATCAAAAGAAAAAAGTGGATTATATACAATTAGGAGTAAATCTTGGAAAATTTGATGCTCTTGTTTGTTCCCATTGTAATGAAACTATTTTTGAAGCAAAAACATTTACTGAAATTGAAAAAAAGGCTAAAGAGCATTCTTTATGGGGCATTGGCTCAAAAACAAAAATAGGAACATCAGGAAATGCACTTGATGTAAAATTGCCAAAATCACTTATTGACTTTCTTAATTTAAAAAAAGGCCAAGAGGTAACGATTGAACCGCTTGATAAGAAAAGATTTCAAGTGATTGTTTCATGAACTACCATAAACAATTAGTGCAATTTATCATTACATACAAGTAGTTAAATTAACGGAAGATTTATAAGCAAGAATGAGTTTCCTTCTCTTATGGGAGACGATTTAACTCAAATTGCTGAGAAATATAGAACAAAATGGGAACGTCAAACTGAATCAACAATGGATCCGAATTATTTTAATTCTATTCTTTCTGAAATGGATGTCGTTCAACAAGAAAGAGATAAACTCTCTCAATCTTCTGATTTAAATCTTTTTCGTGCAGTAGCGACGTATCAACGGCAGTTACCTGGATTACGATCATTGCGTTCAACAGCAGTTGAATTCTTATCACTTGAAGGAGAGGATTGGCTTTCAAATATTGCAGAACGTTTTTTTGAACCAAATCTTGAACAAATGAGAACAATTTATGATCCTTTTCAAAAAAAATATAATTTTGGTTATATGAGTCAAAATTTAGTAAAAGATTATCATGGAGCGCGTTGAAAGATGAATATTACTTTTTTTAATACCCGTAAAGAGTATAGTAAAATAAAACAAGAATTAGCAGAAAATGGTTTGATTTTAAAATGGAAAGAAAGCAGTTATGATTATGCATTTATTTCATCAATTGGATTTTTAGATCTTGTCCATCTCATTTCTCAAAATGCAGATAACTCAGCTACTTTAAAAATAAAAACTGCAGTTAATAATAATGAAGAATTAGAACAACTCTTGCGGAATCATGAAAAAATGTTGTTATTAAATTTAAATCATGAAATAAGAGATGATGAACCAGATAATCATTCTAATGAATATTTGAATACGTTTGGAATTTTTGATAGAATTCTCTTTGCCAATGATGAATTGATTTTAAAAACAAGCAGAGATATTAAGGCATTTGCTGTCTTAAAACTTGAAGATATTGCAGGCAGAATAGTGCAGGAAGATAGCCAGCAGATATTAACCAAATCAACAGCAATTCATTATCATGCTAAAAATGTTGAAAAAGTAGGTTATAATACTGAAATAATAAATACCTTTGCTCAAGGATGCGTTCAGATGACAAAAGGAATTGAAGAATTTAATCCTTCATTAATTTATGCACCTCTTCGAGGAGCAAAGCCAATTGTTGACTTAATGCTTGAAGCATATAATATTCTTACAAAAAAAGCACTTCGAATTCATTACCCTGTTACTTCCAGCTTTGTTAGCAATGGTAGAAAAAATAATCTTGTTGAATTAGAGCGATTGCAACAAAATTGTCTCCAATACTGTTCTCGTATGCTTTATGTTGATGAACTTAATTCAGGTGGAATGATTTCTGGACATTTTAAAGAGATCAAACAAGTATTTGGTGATAGTATTGCAATACAAATATTTGGTCTTGCAAATAATTATGCTCGAAACATTGGGGTGGGAGTAGCTCGAAAATTTGAAGAAATTTATCCAAATGCATTGCAAATATTTCCTGTTGCAAAATTGGTTACAATGGATCATCGTGTAATGCTTACAACACATTACACTGATTATAAACAAGGACCGAATACTGTGCCTTATCTTACCAGTAATCAATATCCAGAGATTAGAAATCGATTTTATTCTGCAGTTATACAAGAAATAAAAAGGTTATTGGATTAATTCAATTATTAAATTTAATAATTAGATTTAATTTATAGCTTCAGCTGATTGATGATCTTGATTATCGGTTGACATATCCTGTATAAAATTACTTGCTTCATCTGCAACTGATTTTTGTTCACTTAAAAAATATTCAGTAAAATCAAGAATATTAACTTGATTAGCTTGATTATATCTTTTTTCTCTCAACTGATTTAATGGCCATTGATATCTTCCTAGTAAATAATTTACTTCTTCAAGAAGTGCTCTTTTTTCTGCTCCAAATACTTCTTCACCTTGATCATTATATATCTTGGTGTCACTGCTCTTAGTTCCAAAATGAGCAGTATATTGTTTATTATCAGCTATTCTCTTAATAACTATTCCTTTTAATGGCTGGTTAATTATTTGTTTGAGTAGTTCAATTGCTTGTGTTCTTTGTCCTTTATTTGTGAGTGCAAGAGTTTCTAATTGTTCTCCATTTTGTTTTCGAATTAATTTAGAAAAGCGAAATGGTGTATTTTGTCGTTCTCTTGCTAATACAAATGAATAACTTATACCATTCATTTCATAATATAACTCCACATTTTCTTGAAGCGCATATTCACCATAATCCTTTTCATCTGTAAAAGATTGAGGAAGTAATTTTGGTTTTATGACCTCTTTGCTTAATCCATATTGAACTGCAATACTGTTAGTAATATCAGTTAAATATTGTTGATATTCAGGAGATATTTCTTTCATTTGTATTTTATTTGAAATAGGTAGTTTTCTATTTTCTTGATCCAATGCATAATCATATAACTGCATTGCTGGTACATCTTCAGTAAGATGCAATGATGAACCTGGAATTGTAAATTCTTTGTTAATACCATCTTGTGTTAATTTTTCATAAACAGGTTGATTTACTTTAGGAAAATTAGCATTGCTTAATGAAACTGAATGAAATACAAGATTGTCCACTTGATATTTTAATAATCGTAATATTTCTTTCATTGCAATTTCATCGAGATTATTTGCTCTTGAATTAATAATCAATTGATTAAAATGTGCTATTGTTATTTTTGCTTTTTCAGAAGGTAAATCTGTTATTATTTTTTGACGTATACTTTCAAGATAGTCTTCATCATTTCTATTGGTTATTATTTCTTGATACAGAGATTCTATTTGTTCTTCACGAATCATTGATTTTACATCCTGTAATTGAAGATAAAAATTCGTAAAAGCGCTTCCGCTGATAACTTCTTCAATATAAAATAAATGAAAGGGCTTATCTTTAACATTTATTCGCATGAAATTTCTGAGCCATGCATATTTATATGCAGTTACACTTGGAATATCAGAACTTGTACCAACATGAAGTACTTTATTTTCATCAAATTCATTAAATACATTCATCATTTGGAAAAAAGACTGTGCACCCATTAATGGAATAAGAATTTTATAGTCTTCATCTTTTGGTAAATTGCTAATTGCATTATGCAAATAATGAGAAGCATCATATGTAGGTTTTATTGATTTTTCAATTTTTGTTTTAAAAATAAAATCAATTATTGGTTGTGATTCTTGCTTATTTGAAACATAGACTGCTTTTTGCTGAAGTTTTTTGATATTGTAATCCTGACTTTCTAATAATGGTAAAGCTTCTTGTTTGAGTAAATAAACATCTCCCACCCCATAATCTCCTTTTGGCCTGATTGGTATTCTCACAAAAAAATAGCCATTAGGAGCTAAAATATGATAAACTTCAAAATCATCATCAAGAGTATCTATTTGGTCAATAATTGGCTTTGTTATTTCTGTGACTATAACTGCAGATGATGGTTTTTGATTAATTTCAATTGCTGTTTTTATTTCTTGTAATTGCTTTTCACGTTCACTTTTGTCTTGTTCTGTTAAAAGAGGTTCATTAAACTGTAGAAGATACCCTTTATTATTGACATAAAGATAATATTGTGATGTCCTATCTTCTATAATTGATTCAATATTTGCTGTACTCTCTTCAATTTTAATTGAATACGTTTGTTCTAAAATCTCTGTTGTGATTACATTTGTTGAAATTGCTGCAATAATTGATTCAAGAGATTCTCTTCTTGCAGCTAATTCATTTGTACTATCCTCTATTGGTTTTGAAAAAATAACTTTTTTTGCACCTTTTGATGTTGGAATATAATAAATTGTTGATTGTGATGATAATGGCGCGATTGATAATTGTTTAAAATAATAATTTTTGACAATATTTGTTATTCTTCGAATGTCATTTCCTTGTTTTATGCCTAGGCTCAATAAATATTTTTGCCCAAATCTTTCTCCTCTTAAAATTGCAGCTATTATCTCATCAATTTGGAGTGAAGTAAGCGAAATTTTTGATAATTCTTCTCTGATAAAATATTCTTGATTATTGGAACCATCAAGCGCACTACTAATACGTTCTTCAAGACCTGTTTCAGAAATCTGTAGATTGCCGCTTATTGTAAGTTCTCCTTTACAACTTCCGATGTTGCATTTAAAATGATCTTTTCCTGCAATAATATCCTTGATTTTCTCTATAACTGTTTCGTAATTATCAATATAATCGTTAATCACTTGATCAATTTCTATTCGTTGTTCATCTGTTAGATCGATTATGATGTGAACATTTAATGTTTTTGTTCCGTCAGGGTTTTCAATGATTGCAACACCGTCACGGACAATTTTATCCAGTTCTGATCTTGTTAAATCGTCAAGTTTTGGCTCTGTTGTTTCGGGAATATTTTCATTAGATGTTATAGTATCTGATTTTACTGCTGCAGTTATTTGCTCTGTTAAACCATTTTCATGGGCATTTATTGAAAGTAATGCTACTTTGCCAATAATTCTATCTGTATATTGACGCCATGCTGCTGTTTCTTCATTATTTGAACGCATATTCTCATTTTCAATTATTACTGAAACAATAAATGGTTTTATTATCCCATCTTTATCTTTGTAGTAAACAATAGTTGTTTCTGCTGATAATCCATTTACATGGCCTGTTTTTCCTGCAATTTTTTCAATGTCATTTCTTTTTGTGATAGATTCTTGTTTTTCGATAACACTTGTTTTATAACTAGATATCAGTTCAAGCATTTTTTGAGATGCTACTTCCGAGATAAGTTTTTTTTGATATAATAATTGAAGAATACGTGTTAAATCTTTTGCAGATGTTTTATTGTTATATGTTTCCCCATCTAAACTAGCAATATACTCTACAATTTCTGTGTCAGAAAATAACTTTGTATTTACAATGTATTCTTTTACTTTTTCTAATCCACCTACAAAATTGATTAAGTAATCTGCACTTTGATTGTTGCTGTTAGTCATCATTTTTTGAAGCTGTGTGTTTACTTCTTGCTCTTCTCCGACCGATAATTTTGTATTTTGTAATTTATTGAAAACAGCTGCCATAATAAATAATTTAATTGTTGAACCTGATAAATGTTGATCATTTTGATTGAGACTAACTAATGATGATTGTGTTTCAAGATTATGAACTATAATGCTTATTTGATCTTCATCTGTAAGAATTCCTTGTTGTTTTAGTTGTTCTAAGAATTGTTTTATTTGTTTATCTAATGGTTCTGAATTACCGTTTACAATAGAGTTATATGTTTCATCAATATTATTTAAGATTAATTTTCTCTTTAAATAATTCAATGTTCTGGATGTTAATGGGATAGCTACTGCAATAGCACCAATTCCAATTAATTTTAGAAGATTTCTCTTTGATTGACTAAAACTATCTTTTGTTTTTGTATCAATATCAATTTCAGAAGAAGATGATAAGCCAGAACTTACTTTCTTTACAATTGATTTTAATCCAATATAGCCTGCAGGAATTAAAGAAATAAATGGTATTGGCAGCACTAGACTTCCAATCATCACTCTTTTTTCAAAGGTATTTGCATTCTTTAAGACGAGGTTAATTAATCTATTCGTGAAAGGTATTTTTGTTGCAAGGTAGAATAATCCGATTCCGATTGCGCCAGCTAAAACAAGTGTTGGCACGCCTGGAATAAAAGCTAAAAGTGGAAGAGCGAAGCTGTATGTTGTGAAAGGTTTCTTTTGCCGTGGAACGAGGGCACTCCCAATTGTTATTGTTGTATCACCTAATTGAATTCTATCTCCAACCTTAATCTCTTTTGAATATTGTTTAACTCCGTTGATAACAATTCCATTTGAACTACCAAGATCATGAATGGTCATTTTACCGTCATTAAAAAAAATTTCTGCATGTCTACTTGAAACTCTTGTATCACTCAGTTGAACATCATTTGTATAACCTCTTCCAATAGAAAATGAATTTGAATTCATATCTTTTGTGAGAAATTTCTTTGTTGCTACAGTTGCTGCTCCTGATTTAAAGGTAAAAGTATATTCTTCTTCAACTGCTGGCTCTTGTACTGTAAGTGTGTAATCTTCAAGAGTTATTGCATCATTTTGATTGAGATACGGAGTAATATCGGGTTTATCGGATAAATAATACCTTTCATTTAGTGGAAATCCTCTAACTAATTGAGCTTTTAATTTAATTGAATTATATCGTGTTCTAGGAGAGCCATTTTCAAGAATAATCTTACCATTATTATATCTCAGAATAAGATGTGCTGAATCTAATATTGCCGAGGGTAATACTATTTGCTGATTTGATGCTGTACCAAGTGTTACACCTCTTTTAAGTTGATCGATAGTAAATTCAAAGGTGAGTTTTTTTCCTGCTTTTGATTTAAAAGTAAATGTATAGGTGTCAAGCGGTTTTTGTTGTGTAGGTTGTTCAATTCGTACTGGAGCTGGATTGAAGATTGATCTATCGATTTGTTTAATTGCATCAGTTATTGCTGCTTTTTTATTTTCAGGTTTATCATTTGATTGCAACTCTATTAATTCTTGTTCAATTCTTTTTGTACTTGTTTTAAGGATGATTAAAGCTGCCATTCTTCTGCTGATTGAAGGAAGGGTGTTAATCTTCTGTTGTATGTTTGCTAGTTCTTCTCGTTTTTTTATTACAAAATTATTATAATCACGATTTTGTGCATTTTGATTTAATGCTTGCTGTTCTAATTCTTGTTTTGCTTCTACCCGTAATATTGCTTGATCTGCAGATTGTGGAAGATAATCTGAAGAAGCTGTTGCAATTATACCGTCAAGTAACGGGTTTATTTCTTTTGATTCTGCTCTTAATTGTTCCGTTAGTTTCGCATGAAAAATACTAATCGTTTCTTTTAGAAGATTATAGTTTGCTATTAATTCTGCTCTTAATTGAGAAATATCCTGCTTTGGATTTTTTTGCATTTGTCTTGCTAACGCTTCGCTTTGCTTTGCGATACTTCCTAATAGTGTAAGAATGCTTTTAATGTTAGAATCTTTTTTTAGTGGACCTGCTTTTTGCTCTAATTCTGCTTTCAGTTCTGCTGTATCTTTTTGCATTTGCTGCACTTTTGAAAGATCCTGCAGGTTTGCTTTTTTTATTCTGAGCTGTATTAATTGCACTAATACTAAATTATATGCGTCAATTGTTTCTTGCGTTCTTCTTTTTTCTTCAATTGTATCGATTTGCGCAATAATTGATTTCAAGACTATTTCTTCATCAGTTAATTCATTGACATCATTTGAATTATCGAATGCTTTCTTTGCAGTCTCAAGGGTGACTCTTGCTGTTGCTTGCAAATCTTTTTGTTTTTGTATTTCAGCTGCTGATAAGATAATATTTTCTGATTGAGCGATTGTAGCTGCATCAGTTTGTGTTTGTGTTGCTAATTGTGGTGCATTTGCTGCATTTGCTGTTAGGGGAGTTGTAAGTGTTATTGCTTTGATTGCGATTTCCTTTCTGCCATACACTAATTTGTCAGCAGCATTGATTGCAATTAATTTATTTTTTTCAGCTGCTACCCCATTGATCGTGAGTTCATTACCAAATAAAGGAATCATGACAAAAAGCTGCTCTTTTTTAATGCCAAAATAAATTGATTCAGGCAATTCAAGAGCGTATTCACTTTGCAGCTGAAGAGATTTTTGCAATGCTAATTCTTTTGCTGAGAAGGTAAATTGCTGATTAGCGAGTGTAAATGTGTAGCTGTATAATTCGTCGTATTTTTCTTTGCTTTTTTGTTTTAGTCCTAATTTGATCTCTTGCGTGAGATAGATTAGTTTAGTTACTGCATCGATTGTAAGCTGTTTATTGATTTGTGTAATTGGATGGATAATTCTTGCAGTTAATAGATCAGAATCGATTGGATCATTGCTGAGTTTATTTTCTTTATATAATCGCGCAGGAAATGAATTATTTTTTATTTCTCCTTGCTCGTTGATTAATAATGCAAGTATTACTTCGCCTTCAATGAGTTTTGCTTCGCTTACTTTTGGAATAATCCTGAATATTCCCGTTTGATCATTATAAACTATAATTAACTTTTTTACTTTTTCTGTATAACCTAATTCAAAAGGAAGGTCAGCTGTTGCTTTCTTGAGGTTTTCTTTTGTGAAAACTATTGATGCTGGACCTTGTGATGCATATTCTTCTTGCTGATTGTTTTTTGCTGACTTTTGATATACTTCATTTGCTTTTTCTGAAGCTTGCAATAGATAGTCTTGCAATTGTGGAAGTGAATTTGTTAATAATGGATCACCCTGCAAATAGTCATTTGCAAAAAAGAGAAGATATGTCTGAAAAATTTCAACAAAAGTACTCATTGCATTTAATTCCTTCGCCATTGAAAAAATAATTGGGAAGATATTATCTCTGGTTGCAACTTGCATGTTTTGCCTTGTTGGAATTAAAAAGTGATCTTCAAATTGACGTAATGACTGCTGGAGTAATACTTTTCTTTCTGCTGCTGTTTTTCCAGTTGCTTGACGATATAATAAAAAGGCATTTTGATATAAATCAAATGGCTGTGAAACTCCGCCAGCTCGAATTGCGATATCGTCGACGGTAAAATCAGCGCTGAGAAGATAATCTAATCGTTCTTGCGCTGTTTTTTTTGCGAGGAATTCAGTGAACTGTTCTTCTGTTAATTTTTTATTACCTGGTGAGTATGGTCCAAAGTTGTTTGAGAGGAATGTTGCTTCACTCAATTGATTTGGTTGGAGGATGGAGAGGGCGAGGGCGAATTGTGATGATGAAGATGAAGGTTCATTGATATTTCCGGGTTCAGATTCTTCTGCCATGAATCCTGCTGTTGATTTTATTTCAATTACTGATTCTCTTGGCACTTCAATTTTGCCAGTAAAATATGATGATTTTCGTTCGGTTGTTTCAGTCGTTTGATCTATATTACCACCATAGGTATCACTATAATCGTATTCACTTCTGCCCCTGAATGTTAATAGTTTATAGGGTTCTGATGTAACTCTTTCAGTTGGATTATAACTGGTGATAATTGGCAGCCCTGTTTCTTTTGAAAGAATGCTTAACATTTTGTAAAGCTTATCAATTCCCGTGAATCCATGCTGTTGATATTCTTCGACATAAATAGCAGGAAATCGTTTACCATTTTCTTCCATTATTCTTAATTTTATAATTCTTCTTGAGATAATACTCTCATCTTTGAAGAGTACAACTGCTGTATTTGTTCCATGTGCAACATAACCTAGTAATCCTCTATTTATTCCCCGTGCATCAACACAACTTTGGCAGGCAGTTGAACCTTGATAATTGCCGATATTAAATAATGTATAGAAATCAGTTGCATAGTTTAGAGTATGCCACTCACCACCAACAACTGTTTTGAATTCCATTGGCTGCATGAATTTTTTAATGTTTGCAATCATTTGTTTTAATTCATTAAATCCACCAACTCTGCTTAATTTTTCAAGATTATCACTTCCTTTTGCTGCTTTAAATTTAGTTTTTTCTTCTCTTGAAAGTTTTTCTAATTCGAGATCAATTATCTCATTTAAAGTCATTGTTAAATCAGGGCTTGTAAACTTCCACTTTTCAAAATTACCGTCTATTTCGCTCATTAATGCTTCAAACATAACTTGGTACAGGTTTTTTCTTTCTTTATTTAATTCTAAATACGTTTGTATAAGCTTGTAAATATCCCTGCCACTATAATCCCTTTTTTTGTACTGTTCTGTTTTTGTATATGAAAGTAACTTTTCAAAAACTTTCTTTTCATTTGGTATGCTTATTTCTTTTTTGAATGTGATCATTAAATCTAATGCGCGTAATTTACTTTTTATTTCAATTAATTGTGCTATTTTTTCTGTTGCTATTTCTTGCTTTTCGATCATTGTATTTAATATAGCTGACGACAAATCTGCTAATTGTTGATTTTCTGGGAGAACTTTTCCATTTGTGCCTATATATTGTTTCTTTAATGATTTTTCTTGTGCATCAATTACTTCTCCGATATCATTTAATCGTTTTTGAAGCTCTTCAATTACTAAAACTGGATTTTCGATTTTACCTTCTTTCAAATATTTTTGTTCTAAATCAGTTAATAATGCTTCAAATAATTTTGATTTTAACGAATAATCGTTTTCAGTAAATTCGCTGTATGATTTAAGGAAATTATTTCGTAATGCAGCCAATTTAACGGAAGTTATAACTGTTCTTAGAATTGAGAGAGGTTTCGTATTGTATGTATCTTCAGTTAAATCTGTTGAATCGGATAAATCAGTTGGATCTTTTGAATCTTTTGTCATTTTTAATGTTGCTTCAAAATAAACCTGTGGGATTTGTTTTTGCGGTGTAGATACAATTTCGATTGAATTTTTAAGATTGTTTAAATGGAGCGTTGCATCTTGGTTTTCAGACAATTTATATTTTTGTCTTGCAAATATTGTTCGTATGCTTTTAAAAAAATCCTTGTTCTCTTTAATGAATTGCGTTCTTTGAACTGCATCTGACGGAATTGAATCAATGATTTTTCTTAATTCTGTATAATCAACTATTATTTGCCGATTAGCAATTAAAAAATCATTGAGTAATTTGTTTTTGTAATTCGTATTTTTTCCATCTCTTAAATTTTGTATTGCAGTTACTGTTACTTCATTGTCTGTATTGAGACTGAGAAGCAGACTCATGTAAACTCGTCTTCTGCTTTCTAAAGGAATGAATGCAAATTGCTCCACTGCTGCTGTGAATATTTTATCATTTATTTGATCTAACATTTGATCTAGCTGATTTTTATCTTTCTGTTTTGCTGCAGAAGAATCTTGCATTAATGAGATTAATAATTCTTCACGAGCATTATTATTGATCGTATCCATTTTGAATTCAATCAATAATTCAATGTCTAAACCATATTCTTCTGAAATCTGAATAAATTGCGCTGATTTTTTTGCACCATCTATTTTAGTTAATAATTCAATTACTTCTTTATTGCTTGGAAACTTTGATTTTCCTTGTTCTAATAATAACTGTAAGGTGGATAATTGCTGTTCAAGAACAAAGAGATTGCTTATCAGCCATTGTGTTTCTTTAATTATTTTTGCTTGATTAGACTCATCTAATGAGGGATTTAATAGTTTTATCTCTTGTTCAATATTTTTTACAACATCTTCATAGGTTGCTTTAGGATCATCTTGAATTGATTTGATTAATTGATAGAATTGTTCAACAGTTAAATATTGTAAAAATTGCTTTAGTTTTGGTATTTCTAATACATAATTTTCGGCATTATTTCTGAAATATTCATCAAATACTTTTCTTTCTTCATTTAAATTTGAATTCTTTTGGAATAAATAATTAAACAAACTGTCTTTATCATCATCAACTATTCTTCGTTCAGATTGATGGATTGTTTGCTCTCGTCCTAAATTATATGCAATTTCGTTTATATTTTCTTTAAATACTGGATTATGTATTTGTAAATAATAGTTGTAATTTTGTTCTACATTTTTATTTAAATATCGAATAAGCTTTATGTTTACTCCTAATTCTCTTGCTACTGATGAAGCTGGAAGCTTTGATAAATATTTTATGAGCTCCTTTCTTTCTCCGTCATCATTACTTTGGCTAATATAATCCCAAAGAAGTTTTGCAGTTCCTTTCGTGTAATTCTTTTTATTAATCTCTGTTAATGCATTGAAACCCCGTAAACGTACATTTTTAGCTTGTTTTTTGCTGATTCTCTCGATTATTTTTTGAGTAATAACATTACTAGTAGCACTATCACTTCCATCAAAGAGAGTTGAATAAGCAGCATAACTATCATATATGTACATATTAGAATTGTGTGGATTATCTTCATTGTTTAATAATAGTGCTAACAACTCTGCTTTCATTTGTTTTTTCTTTTGTTCATTTTTCTCATTATTAATTAACTGCACCCCTAATCGAGTTGCAGAGTATAATAAATAAGGATCTTTAATCCAATCTTTAACTTTCTGAGAATATAATTCAGCTGTGTTTGGATTTATCATTGGTGTTGATCCACTCATTTTAAATTCCAGTTGATCAGGCGAAACGATTCCATAATAGAATATATAATCTCTGATCATCACATCAATTTCCTGATCATCAAGGAGTTGAATATATTTCAAAAGATTTGCATGATTATTTGGTGTGACATCATCTATAAAGAAAGCTGCAGCTAATAATTGTTGTTTATCAGAACCCTGCTTTATGTAATTAAGCATTGTATTAAAAAAATCATCGCCAAGTATTGTTTTAAACAGTTCTTTTCCAGAGCTTACTGTACTTGGTTTTGTTTTATAAATTGTCATTAGATTTTTATTTAAATCAGAAAATTCAGGTAAAATATCAAACAGGTCATCAATACTGAGCTTTTGATTAGAAACTAATTCTTTGATTAATTGAAATAAAAACTCTTTAATACCTAATTCATCGGCTAGAGCTATTCTTTGCTGGTATTGAGTATAAACTTCTGTTCCAGAAATAGTATCCATCATTGGTTTAAGAATCTGTTTTATTTCCTCTTTTGTTTTTGCTTTATTGATTAATTCTTTCAATCGTATAAATTCAGCTTTGACTATTTTCTCCTTTTTTTCAGGAGTATATACACTACTTAATTTATCTTTGAATTTTTGCTGTGGAGT
>OBEQ011832089.1_pt1 | contig 24113 bp, 26 predicted proteins | sample 1670901 | NCBI WGS metagenome assembly OBEQ01 (sample SAMEA104232315, study PRJEB22302) | groundwater metagenome | biome: forest; feature: aquifer; material: groundwater | place: USA | collected 2011-08-07 | depth 5.4 m | reverse complement strand
AGCAGTTCCTCTTAATGCCAGTACCGGAGGTTCGCCGCTTGCAACTTTGCCAAGAGATCCAACTAATGATGATACCTATAATTATCAATACTCTTGCAATAATACCAACAAAACTTTTGAGGTAGATGCTAAGATGGAGAGCACTCGATATTCTAATGGCGGAAGTGATGATAAAGAGAGCAGAGATGGCGGAAACGATGCTAATGAATACGAAATAGGGACTGACCTAACGCTTTAAAGTAATGAGCGCTGGAATACTGATAATTTTGGCAATTATCTTTGGAATCCAATGCATGATGCCAAAAGCTCGACTCGGAAAGTTCGAGCTTTTTGGTATTTTATCTCTGATGGCGGCGCTCGGATTTATTTTTGGATTTGCAATATACCGGTCTTTCCTGCAGTACCAATTTTGGAAGAGCAATGAATTGACTAAATTTTTTTTGCCACCCTACCAGAATTTTGATTATTTTGTTTTTTATGCCCGAACCATCTTTTTTAACAGTTATTTAACCTCTTTATTCATCGGGTCTTTATTTTTATGGGCGGCAAAATATTTTAATAAAAAATATGCAGAAAGATTTTTTGAGCCGATTGAACCTTATTTTTTAGCAATTTCTATTTTTTTAATCGGCCATCCTGGCTGGCTTTTTTATTTAATTATGCTTTTATCTGTTTTTTTGGCAATTAATATTTTTATTACCAGCTATCATTTGTTCTTTTTTAAGCACAAAGAAATTTTAAGGATTTCTTTATATTATTTTTGGCTGCCAGCGGCAATTTCCACTATACTTATAAGTAAGTGGATAGAAGCATTGCCGTGGTGGAAAATGCTCAAGTTTTAAAAGTATGCAGATTCCTACAGAAAAATTAAAAGAACTTTTAGTGAATGACGGATTAATTACGCCGGAAGTTTTTGATGAAACGGCTTTTGAAGCCGCTAGAATGGGCCATAGTTTGGCAGACACTCTTATTTCTAAAAGTATTCTTACTAAAGATTATTATAATGAAATTCTTGCCAGTTATTTTGGGGCGGAAAAGGCAAATTTATCTTCAAAAAATGTAGATGAAAAAATTTTGCGTCTTTTGCCGGAAGAAATTGCAAGGGGGAAACGGGTTATCTTATTCCGCCAAGAAGAAGACGGCTCTATAGGCGCAGCAATGGAAGATCCTAGCAATTTAGAAATAATTGAATTTTTAAAGCGGTATTTAAATTCAGAAATTAAGCCCTACCTTGCTTCATTGGAAGATTTAAATTACGGCCTATCACTTTATTCTAAGGGCGGAGCGGAAGATTTCCGTAAATTGATTGAAGAAAATGTTTCTGTTTCTCTCCGTTCAAAAGCTTCGGGGATTAAGGAAGCGGCTGAAGATTTGCCTATTGTGGCGATTGTTGATAATTTAGTTGCTTACGCGATGTCTGCTCGCGCTTCTGATATTCATTTGGAAATTTTGGAGGATATGCTGTTGATCCGTTACCGCATTGACGGCGTTCTCCACGAAATTATGCGTTTGCCGAAAGAAGTCCATTCTCCATTAGTGGCGAGAATAAAATTGCTTGCGGGTTTGAAATTGGACGAGCATTATAAGCCGCAAGACGGGCGTTTTCGCCAGCGATTCGGCTCGGATTACATTGATCTCCGAGTTTCTATTATACCGACTTTTTTTGGAGAAAAAGCGGAAATGAGATTGCTTTCCGGAACCCAGCGCCCGCTTTCTTTTGAAGAAGTCGGAATGCTGGAGGATATGGTGAAAGTATTGGAAGATAATATTAAAAAAACTTTTGGAATGATTTTAGTTTCTGGACCAACCGGCTCCGGTAAAACTACTACTCTTTATGCGGTATTAAATATTTTAAACAAGCCGGAAGTAAATATAGTTACTGTTGAAGATCCGGTTGAATACAATATTAAATATGTAAATCAAACTCAAATTAATCCGGAAGCCGGCATTACTTTTGCGAGCGCTTTACGGTCGCTTTTGCGACAAGATCCGAATATTATTTTAGTCGGCGAAATCCGCGACGAAGAAACTGCGGAAATTTCTGTCAATGCTGCTTTGACCGGCCATTTAGTGCTTTCCACTGTTCATACTAATGACGCGCCGACTGCCGTTCCTAGGCTTATGGATATGAAAATTCAGCCATTTTTAATTGCGGCTGTTCTTAATTTGGTAATGGCCCAGCGCTTGGTAGGAAAGATTTGCGTGGATTGCATTGAATCTTATAAGCCGAATGAATACTTGTTGGAATTAATAAAAAAACAAATTAAGGATTTGGGATTAGAGGCAGAATATAAAGCTCCAAAAATCCTTTATCGCGGAAAAGGATGCGGGTCTTGCCACCATAGCGGCTTAAAGGGAAGAATTGGAATTTTTGAAATGCTCAGCTTTAATGATGAAATGAGAAAATATTTAGCCGATCCAAGTTTTTTATTAGACGGACTTAAAAAATTGGCCCGTAAAAATGGTATGATAACAATGTTTGAAGACGGGCTTCGCAAAGCCAAAGGGGGAATGACTACGATTGAAGAAGTCCTTCGTGTTATTAGAGATTAGAAAATAGAGCATGAAATTTCATTACATTGCGTCACAACCGAACGGCAAAATTACGGAAGGGGATACGGATGCGCAAAGCTTAGCGGAAGTTTTGCAATTTTTGGCCGGCAAAGGGCTGCGCCCGGTATCAGTAAAGGTTTCTAAAGCTTTGGATGTTAGCAGCGCTAAATTTTTCGGCCAATCGGTAACTATATCTGATAAGGCATTTTTAACCCGTTACCTTTCTTTGATGCTGAAAGCGGGGACTGATCTTTTTAAGGCAATTGATATTTTGATTAATGATTTTGATAAGCCGGTTTTAAAAGCGCTTTTAATTGAAGTGAAATCTAATTTGGAAAAAGGCAATCCATTTTATACTACTTTTGCAAAATATCCAAAATACTTTTCCCCAATTTTTGTTAATTTGATTAAGGCCGGAGAAGCTTCCGGAAATTTGCCGGAAGTGCTGGATAATTTGAGCGTTTCTTTAAATAAAGAGCAGGAATTGCAAAATAAGATTAAGGCGGCGCTGATTTATCCGATAATTTTGCTGGTAATGGCATTTTTAATGCTTATCGGCTTGGTAACTTTTGCTATTCCAAAAATTGCCAATGTTTTTTCTAATACCGGAGTAAAGCCGCCGATATTTTCCAGAATTGTTTTCGGCGTCGGGCTGTTTTTAAATGCCAACGCGATTATAGTTTTTCCTTTAGTCGCTTTTTTGGCTTTAAGCGGCTGGTATTTTTTCACTAAAACTTATTCCGGGAAAAAGGTTTTGTCTTTTGCTGGAAATCATCTGCCGGTTATAAAAAATGTCATGAATCAATTGGCGCTTCAGCGCTTTACCAGCACTTTTGGCTCTTTGATGAAGGCCGGACTGCCGATTATTGATTCTTTAGAAATTACTGCCGACGCTGTTGGTTCAGAAAAGCTAGAAAAAAGTTTGCGCAATATTTCCAGAGATGGAATTGCCAAAGGGCTTACTATAGGCGAGGCATTCCGGCGCGAGCCGGCTTTCCCATTGGTAGTCACTAATTTGATTTCTGTTTCGGAAAAAGCCGGCCATATTGAGAATATTTTAAAAATCCTTGCTTCTTTTTACGAAGGCGAGGTAGATAACGCAATAAAAATCCTAGTTGCTTTTATTGAGCCGGCTTTGCTTTTAATTATTGGAGTATTGATTGGAACAATTGCGGTTTCGGTTATTGTTCCGGTTTATCAATTAGTAGGGGGCATATAATTTTAACATGCGGGGTTTCACCTTAATTGAAGTTTTAACAATCGTAGGCATAACTGCCATTGTTGGCGCAATTGGGGCCTTAACCTTGCCTGGATTTAGGGCGCAAAATACTTTAGATTTGGCAGCTCAGGAACTTAAGGCAGATTTGCGGGATGCCCAGCAGCGGTCTATTTCCCAAGATCAGGGACGGCAGTGGGGAGTCCATATAGACGCCCCTAATGGTGCCAACGATTTTTATAAAGTATTTTCCGGTTCTAGCTATGCCGGAGGAACGGTCAGCAAAACACTTTATCTTTCTCCAATCCTCCAATTTCTCAGTCCGGCGCAGGGAGCGGCTGATGACATTATTTTTGATAAAGTAACTGGCAATGTTCCAGTTGCGCACAGTATTGTTATCGCTTTAGTTGCCGACAATACGGTATCCAGATCAATTACTATTCCAACTAGCGGACTAGTGACTTATTCATCTACCACTCCGTCATTTGACCTTTCTTTATCTGTTAATCCAACTTCTGGCAGCGTATTGCGCGGCAATTCTATTAATGCAACAGTGTCTATTTCCCTTTTGTCCGGAGTTTCGTCTTCATCAATTTTTTCTGTTTCCAATTTGCCGGTTGGCGCCAGTGCTTCTTTTAGCCCGGTAAGCTGCAATCCGACTTGCTCTTCTTTAATGACGATTACCACTTCCGCATCTACTCCAGTAGGCGCCAGCGCACTCCCGATTACCGTGACTAGCGGAAGTTTTCAAAAAACTGTTAATTACACTTTGACGGTTTTAGCCGTTGTTCCTCCAGGCGCACCGACTAATCCTTCAGCTACGGCGAGCAGCGGCCAGGTTGCTTTAATTTGGCAGGTACCAGTGTCCGATGGAGGTGCTTCAATTACCAATTATAAAGTTTACCGAGGCGCTGTTTCTGGCGGAGAAACTTTTTTGGCTAATGCCGGAAATTTTTTGAACTATACCAATACGGGACTTACTAACGGGACAACTTATTATTACAAAGTTTCTGCGGAAAATTCTGCCGGAGAAGGGGTTTTAAGTAATGAAGTTAGCATTATGACTCCTGCTCAACCTTTAAGCCCATCTAATTTAATCGCAACTGCTGGCATTGCTCAAGTTACTCTTAATTGGCAAGCGCCTTCATCTGACGGAGGTTCTTCAATAGTTAATTATAAAATATATCGCGGCGCTGTTTCTGGCGGAGAAACTCTATCGGCTACGATTGGAAATATTCTGAATTATAGCGACCTTAGTCTTAATAACGGAACAGCTTATTATTATAAAATTTCGGCGGTTAATGGAGTAGGAGAAAGCGCGCTAAGCAGCGAAGTAAGCACTACAACTTTTGATGTTCCAGGCATGCCATTGAATGTTAATGCGGTCAGAAGCAATAATCAGGCTGTTATTAATTGGTCTCCCCCGGTTTCTAACGGCGGCTCTCCAATCACTAATTATAAAATATATCGCGGCACTATTTCCGGCGGAGAAACTTTAGTGGTTACAGTTGGAAATGTTTTGAATTATACTGACATTGGCCTTACTAATGTGCTGAATTATTATTATAAAATTTCTGCGGTAAGCGCGGTTGGCGAAGGAATTTTAAGCAGCGAGTTTAACAGTTCCGGGTTTAGATTAACTTTTGTAACTAGCCAAACTTATGGCGGCAGCCTTAGCGCTTCGGTAAATACTTCAGGAGCTTCTCTAGCGGACACTGTATGCCAAATAGAATCAAGAAATGCCGGATTAAGCAATTTAGGCGTTTATCAGTCCTGGATAAGCGATAATACATCTTCTGCTTCCAGCAGGTTAATACACTCCAATATTCCATATAGATTAAAAGACGGCACTTTGATTGCTAATGATTGGAATGATTTAACCGACGGAACAATAAATCATTATATTAATATGACAGCGTTTGGCGGCACTCTATCTGGATTTACTCCGGTCTGGACTGGAACAACCCAAAATGGATCTTATCATGATACGTTGAATGGAGTGTATCCTAATGTGTATCATTCTCCAAATTGTTATTATTTAGGAAAAGATTGGGGGTTAAGTTTGTATTCTGAATCTGGCAATATTGGCTGGGCGCAGTCAACAAATTCTTTTTGGACCGATTATGATCAGGCGGCATGCAATCAAGGAGCGTATCTTTATTGCATTGATAATGCCGCAGTTCAGCCAACAGCTCCTAATAATTTAAATGGAGTTCCTGGCGCCGCGCAGGTCAGCTTAACTTGGTCTGCCCCAGCTTCTAACGGCGGCTCTCCAATCACCAATTATAAAATATATCGCGGCACTATTTCCGGCGGAGAAACTTTAGTGGTTACAGTTGGAAATGTTTTGAATTATGCGGATAATGTTAATGGCGGCCAAACTTACTATTATAAAATTTCGGCGGTAAATTCTGTTGGCGAAGGCTCTTTTAGTTCTGAAATTTCAGCAACTCCAACTATTGGCGTGCCTGGCATGCCATTAAATTTAAGCGCAGCTTCAGCAGGTGCCAGCCAGATCGGTTTAACCTGGAGTGTCCCAACCTTAGACGGCGGCTCTCCAATCACCAATTATAAAATATATCGCGGCACTATTTCCGGCGGAGAAACTTTATTGACTACGATTGGGAATATTTTGAACTATACGGACAATGTTGCTGCGGGCAACACTTATTATTATAAAGTTTCTGCGATTAATGCTGCTGGTGAGGGTGCGTTAAGCGCTGAAGTTTCTGGCAGGAGCGCCGCAAGAGTTTTCATAACCAGCACGGCTTATACCGGCAATTTGGGAGGACTTTCTGGCGCAGATAGCAAGTGTCAAACTAGAGCTAATGCCGCGTCTCTTGGCGGAACTTGGAAAGCTTGGCTTTCTGACGGAAGCGTTTCTGCGGCATCAAGACTCACGCATTTGAATATTCCTTATGTATTAGTGGATGGATCTTTAGTGGCTAATAATTGGAATGACTTGACTGACGGTTCCTTAATAAGGCCGATTTATAAAACAGAATACAATAATAATTTAAATTGGTACGTTTGGACTGATACTAATATAAACGGGAGTATTTATAATTCATATTATGCTTGTTCTAGTTATGGTTCCGGCGCTTTTTGGAATTCTTCAGCAAGTTATATTTATAGCTATATTGGTCTTTCTGGATACAATAATAGCAGTTGGACAATTTTTTTACCGAATCCGTATAATCCACAGCCATCAGGATGTAATAATTCCTATTCTTTATATTGCATTGAGCAATAAAAACTCTGGAATGATAAAATAGAATTGATGGTTAAAAGATTTGAAAAAGGCCAATCGCTTATAGAATTAATAATTGCTTTGGGGATTGGAGTGGCGATGATGTCAGTTGCCTCCAGCGGCTTATTTTTAGTTTTGCGGTCCGGCCAATTAGCCCAGCAAAATGAAGTTTCCTCTAATCTTGCCGGTTCTTTAATTGATGGTGTTGCCGCTGTTTCGCAGGGAAATTGGCACAGCATTTATGACCTAAATAAAGGTTCTTCAAATCATTACCGCGTTTCTACTTCTACCGGGCAATTGGCAATTCAAAGCGGAGATGAAAATTTAACTGTCAACGGAACTTCTTTTACCCGTTATTTTTATGCTGACAATGTTTCTCGGGATGGCAGCGGAAACATTGAATCAGTTTATAACAGCTTGAATGACGATCCATCTACTCAAAAAATTACTTCAACAGCAAGTTCGCAAATTGGCGGTTCTCCGCTCATTGTGAGTTCTATAATTTATATTACTCGTTCCCAAAATTTTGTGTTTAAACAAACGGATTGGTCGGGCGGTTCTGGCCAGGAAGGGCCGATAACTTCCATAAATAATAAATTCGCTTCTTCCGCAAATATTGATTTTAGCAATACGCCGGGTTCAATTTTCCCTATTCCGACTAATTTAAATTATATTTATGTTGCCGATACAAATAATAATCGGATTCAAAAATTTGATAGCTCCGGAAATTATGTTTCTAAATGGGGTTCGTCCGGAAGCGGCGACGGCCAATTCCAACACCCACAAGGCATTGGCAGAGACAGCGCTTATAATTTATATGTTGCCGATACCAATAACCATCGGATTCAAAAATTTGATAATGCCGGGAATTTTCTTCTTAAATGGGGTTCACATGGCAATGGCGACGGCCAATTTGATCAGCCAAGGGATTTAGCAATTGATAGCGCCAATAATATTTACGTAATTGATTTTTTAAATGATCGGGTGGAAAAATTTGACAGTTCTGGGAATTTTCTTATTAAATGGGGCTCGCAGGGCAGCACGGACGGCAAATTTAAAGATCCAGAAGGCATAGCAGTGGATAGCAATAATAATGTTTATGTTGCCGATACCAAAAATGACCGCATCCAAAAATTTAATAGTTCCGGAACTTTTCTTTTAAAATGGGGATCAACGGGCAGCGGGAACGGGCAATTTGAAAATCCTACCGGTATTTCCGTGGATAGTTCTAATAATATTTTTGTGGCGGACAGCAATAATCAAAGAGTGCAGAAATTTGATTCCAATGGAAATTTTCTTTCAAAATGGGGCGGCAGTGGCAATGGCGACGGCCAATTCGGCAGTCCGGCAGATATGGTAATTGACTCTCAAAATTTTGTGTACGTGGTTGATGCCCAAAATAATAATGTTCAAAAATTTAATAGTTCCGGAACTTTCATTTTGAAGTGGGGCTCGCAGGGCAGCACGGACGGCAAATTTCAGAGCCCAACCGGCATAGCCAGTTCTTTGGCGCAATGCACTGGCGCCTCAGAGGAATGTAATTTAGTTTCCAGCGTTTTTGACACCGGAGTGGTTAGCGGAGCCGGATTGAATACTATTATGTGGCAAGGCAGCCAGATTTCCGGACAGGTTATTTTTAAAATTGCTTCTTCCAATAATTCTGCCGGACCATGGAATTATTCCAGCGCAATTAATGTGAGCGGCCCGAATGTTCAGGTAAAAATTGACCCTTCTTTAAGCAATAAGCGGTATGTAAGGTATAAATTAATAATGGATTCCAATCAAAGCAATTCGCCCAGAATTGATGATGTAATTTTAAGCTGGAGCAGATAAAATAATTCATGGTTAAAAACAGGCAATTAAAAACTAATGGCGGAGTGGCTGCCCTGACGACAATTTTAATGATCGGAGGAATTGCAGTGGAAATTATTATTGCGGTTACCGCAACTTCTTATTTATTTGTCCAATCGGAATTCGGGTCTAAGTTGTCTTCTGACGCTTTTTTAGTGGCAAGCGCGGGAGTGCAAGACGCGACCATGAGAATTGTCCGCGATAAAAGCTTTACCCAGTCTACGACTACGCTTTCAGTAGGCAGTTATTCCGCCGATGTGTCTGTTTGCAAAGATTTGCCTTGCGCGGCATTGGGAAAGCATAAGATTTTATCAGTTGGAAAAGCCCAGTCCAGGCGCCGGCAATTAGAAGCTATTTTAAATGTTGATTCTGCTACGGGAGAGGTTAGATTGGAATCTTTAAAAGAGCTATCATTATAGTAATTAAAGAATTAATGGCTTTTACATCTAAAAAAATAATAGAATCAGTTCAAAAATTGCTTTGGCCCAAAGTTAATATTGCCGGCTTAGAAATTAAGGAGGGATCAATTAGAATAGCCAAATTGGATGATGGAAAATTAAGCCAGGCGGCAATAGTTTTAGGTCCTGGAATTATTGAAAATGGAGAGATAGCAGATAAGGCAAGGCTTGCAGAGAATCTCCGATCGCTTCATGGGCAGTTCGGGAAGCCGGATGAAAAAATTCCGGTAATTGCTTTAGTGCCGTCAATAAATATTTATACCCAAGTTTTTAATTTGCCGATTCTGTCCAAAGGGAATTTAGAGGAAGCGGCCCAGCTTAATTTGCAGAGCATTTCTCCCATTGATTGGAATGCCAGCTACGCAGATTGGCAGCAGATCGGAGAGCAGGAGAAAGAGGGGAAAGCTGAACTTTTAGGAGCATTTGCCTCAAAATCAGTTCTTGATGGATATGCTAAAGCGGTTTTTGCCGCAGGATTTATTCCGGTTGCTGTTGAGTTTCCAGCGCTGGCAATTGCAAGGACAATTAAAGAATTGGCAGCTGGAGTTGATTTAGAAAATCCGCAAGTAGTTTTAAATGTAGGCAGCGACGGAATTAATTTTATGGTTTTAAAGAGAGGAAATCTATATTTTGATTATTTTACTCCTTGGAAATTGATTCAGGAAGAAAGCCATGCGGGCAGGGAAATTCTTTTTACGGATTTTAAAGATACGATTGTAAGAGAAATTAAAAAAGTGGCTAATTTTTACGGAAGCCGGGCTGACGGAAAATTAGAAAAGCTTATTTTAATTACTCAAGCTTTAGAAAAAGAAATTTCAGAATTAATACAGGAGAATTTTCATTTTGAAGTCGTTGAGCTTGCATTAAGGGAATTTCCAGATTTGCCTTCTTCTTGGTTTGGAGTGCTTGGAAGCGCGCTTAGGGGAAGACTGTCCAGGCCTGAAGATAATTTAATCAGCCTTTCAGCAGTGGGAACGGAAACAGGATATTTTCAGGAGGAAATGCTTAATTTTATAAAAGTTTGGAGGAATATTTTTGTCGCATCGCTGGGATTTTTAGCATTGATATTTATTTTAACGGACAGTTTTTTAGCAAGGAACTCGGTTAATTTGGAAAACCAATTGCAGGAAGTTGTGCAAGCTCCGGAAGGCGCAGAGGTTTTGCAGCTTCAAAAAAACGTCCAATCGTTTAATAAATTAGTGGATAAAGCGCTGGCTGCAAAAGAAAAAAGCGCTCATTGGTCCCCGTTTTTTTATAAAATTAATTCTTTGATCGGATCTAAAATCAGCTTAACCAGGATTTTTGTTGATGCGGAACAAAAATCCGCGCTTTTAATCGGCAAGACTGATGATCAGGCAACGGTGGTTAATTTTAAAAATTCCCTGATCCAGGAAGGATTTAAAAATGTTTCTTTGCCGCTTTCCAACATTGTGGTTAATGCGGACAAGACGGTTTCTTTCACGATTACCTTCAGTTTATAAGATTCGCTCCATCTGGAATGCGCTTGCCCAGATTTTTAATTTTAGTTATTATAAATTCAGCATTGTAATAATTAAATAGGATGCGATGAAGAATCAAAAGACAAAAGTTGGTGTAGTAATTTCTGTAGATAGAGCTGGAAAAGAATCAGCTGGAATAATTTTAAACAAAAAGGAAATGAAAACTTGCGGATTTTTCTTTGATTCAAAAAAAGAAAATTTTAAAACCAGGGACAAAGTTAGGTATAAACTTAATAGAAAAACTGGCACAGCTTATGAGGTAGTAAAAGTTAAAAACGGCTCTTAAGCCGTTTTTGTTATTTCTGCAGCAGCCTTTTGAAATATATTTTCAAGGATTTTTTTATCTGCAGAGCTGATTTTTTTAAGGACAAATTTTTCAGCTTTGAGGCGGCGCGCGCCTTCTTTTTGTTTAGGCCGGATTCCGATACGCAAGCGCCAGAAATTATTTTTTTTGATTGTCGCCATAATGTTTTCTATGCCGTGATGGCCGGCAGCGCCGCGATTCAATGACAGCTTATAATTTCCGATTTCAATGTCAGAATCGTCCTGGATTATTAGCAATTCTTCCGGCTTAGCTCCGGATTTTTTTAATTCTTTTGCTACAAATTTGCCGGATTCATTCATATAGACATCCGACTTTAACATTTGGCATTTGGCATTTGGCATTTGATTTTCTAAATAATCAATAAAAAGATGGCCTACACCGTGGTAGGTGTTTTGGTATTTTTTATCCGGATTTCCCAACCCGATAATAAGCTTGTATTGCATATTCTAAGTATAGTAAAATATATCTTATTAAGCTATGAAATCTTTTTTATTGGCAGTTTGGGAAATATTAGAAGTGGTTTTGGTGGCGGTGGCTACAGTTTTTTTAATCCGGAATTTTTTAATGCAGCCGTTTTTAGTCAGCGGCGCCAGCATGGAGCCGAATTTTAACAGCGGCAATTATTTGATCGTTGATGAAGTTACTTATCGCTTGAGGCCTCCGGAGCGCGGAGAAGTCGTTGTTTTTAAATATCCGGACAATCCTTCGGTATATTATATTAAAAGAGTCGTCGGTTTGCCGGGAGAAAAAGTTGAAATTAAAAACGGGTCAGTTTATATTTCCAATAAAGCAAATCCCAACGGATTTTTATTGCAAGAAGCTTATCTGCCTCCTGGGCTGGAAACTTCCGGGAATATTTCAAAACCGCTTAATGACAATGAATATTTTGTTTTGGGAGATAATCGGAATTACAGTTATGATTCCAGAAGCTGGGGGAAATTAGATAAAAAATTTATTATCGGCATTGCCCGGCTTCGCCTGTTGCCGATTAATAAAGTGCAGGCCTTTAGTTATTAGGATATGAATAAAAAAATTCAAAATTTACAATCTCCAAAAGGGATACATGATATTCTGCCGCAAGAGGAGATTTGGTGGGATAAAGTAAGGAAAGAAGTGGATTATATTTCCGATTATTATAATTTTACCCGCATTGACACGGCGCTTCTGGAGCGGGCGGAAGTTTTTGAAAAATCTCTCGGAGCGACTACTGATATAGTGGAAAAAGAAATGTATGTTTTTAGAAGCCGTTCCGGCGATCGGATGGCGCTTCGGCCGGAAGCGACCGCTTCCATTGTCCGTTCTTATGTACAGCACGGCTTGAGCCATTTAGGGCAGCCTCTCAAGCTTTTTTATATCGGCCCGATGTTCAGGAAGGAACAGCCGCAAGCCGGACGTTTCCGCCAGTTCCATCAGGCGGGATTTGAAATTTTGGGAAGCGACGACGATTCGGTTCATGATGCGCAAATAATTTTAGCGATTTTCAGGCTGTTAGAGCGCTTAAAATTAAAAAACCTTTCGCTTCATATAAATAGCGTTGGCTGCCGGGTTTGCCGCCCCAATTACCGGAAAAAATTGGTTGATTATTATAAAAGCTTAGTACCGAAACTTTGCAAGGATTGCCGCCGGCGGATAAAAGAAAATCCTCTTCGGCTTTTAGATTGCAAAAATGAAGCTTGCCAGGAGCATAAAGCCGGGGCTCCGGTGATTTTGGACAGCCTTTGTTCCAGTTGCAACAGGCATTTAAAGCATGTTTTGGAATTTTTGGAAGAGCTGGGGCTGCAATATGTGCTGGACAATTATTTAGTGAGAGGATTGGATTATTACAATAAGACGGTTTTTGAATTTTTTACGGAAACGGTCTTGGAAGACGGAAGCAAATTTAATTTTGCAATTGCAAGCGGCGGCCGCTATGACTATTTAATGGAGCTTTTCGGGTCAAGGCAATCGGCTGGCGTTGGCGGAGCGGTTGGCTTGGAACGGGTGATTGAAGTGATGAAAGCCACTAAAGTGAATTTGGGCTTAAGGGGCAGGAATAAAATATTTTTTGTCCATATAGGAGATTTAGCAAAGAAAAGAAGTTTGAAATTAATAGAAGGGTTGCGCGATCAAGGGGTAGGGGTTATGGAATCGCTTGGCAAAGATTCTTTAGGGGCCCAGCTGCGTTCCGCAAATAAAGAAGGCGCTGAATATGCTTTGATTTTCGGCCAAAAAGAAGCTTTTGAAGAATCCATTATTATTCGGGATTTAAAAAATAGCGTTCAAGAAACTATACCGCTTAAAAAAATGGTTATTGAAGTTAAGAAACGCCTCCATTAATATGGCTGACTGCCTGTTTTGCAAAATTTCTAAAAAAGAAATTCCTGCCGATACTGTATATGAAAACGAAAATTTATTGGCATTTAAGGATATCCGGCCTTCTGCGCCGACCCATATTTTAGTGGTTCCGAAAGAACATATTCAGTCTATTGCCCATCTGGAAGGAAATCACCGCGATATTTTAGCTGCTTTAATTTATGCTGCAAAAGATTTGGCGGTAAAATTGGGCTTTAAAGGATATAAATTAGTTTTTAATGTAGGCCGGGAAGGCGGCCAAGTGATTGACCATCTGCACCTTCATTTATTGGGAGGGTGGAATAAGAAATCTGAAATTGATGTAATGCCAAATTTAAACCTTGATAAATAGTTTTAATATTGCTAATATACAAACTTATGCAAGTAAGAAAAAAAGAAGGAGAAACAATCGGTTCGCTTTTATATCGGTTTTCCAAAAAAATCCAGCAAAGCGGAATTTTAAAAGAGGCCAAGAAACGGCGGTTTTACGGTCGGAATGTAAATAAGGCAAAGCGCAAATTGGCGGCGATTTACCGTTCGGACAAAAACAAGGAAGTTGAGAAATCAAGAAAGTTGGGTTTGGCGGATAAATACAAGAAGCCGATGCGTCCCAGGTTTTAAATTTTAAAAATGCCACTTTTAGAAAAACTTACCCAAGATATTAAAGAGGCAATGAAATCCGGAAATGCCGGCAAAGTCGGCGTTTTAAGGATGTTGAGTTCTGCTTTAAAGAATAGGGCTATAGAAAAAGGAAAAGATGCAGTTTTAACGGATGAAGAGGCAGTGCAGGTTTTGGCGCGGGAGGCAAAAAAGCGCAAAGAATCAGTTGAGGCGTTTGAAAAAGGCGGCCGCCCGGATTTAGCGGAGAAAGAAAAAATAGAATTGGTTTTAGTTGAAGCATATTTGCCAAAGCAGATGTCCAGAGAAGAAGTTGTTTCAGCAGTGGAGAAAGTTTTATCCGGCCTTTCGGATAAAAGCAATCAGGGTTTGGTGATGAAAACAGTGATGGCAGAGCTGAAGGGGAAGGCAGATGGGAAAATGATCAGTGAGATAGTAAAAGAAAAATTGGGATAAAAATAGCGCAATCGCGCTATTTTTGTTTTAAAAACCTTGCCAAATTGTCTATGAGAACCGCGGTTCTCGCACTCCAGCGGTGCGAGCCCGCTACATCTCGGCGCCAAAAATCGCCTTCGGCGATACCAATCTTTTAGCGCCTCCGAAGTTTCTCTGCAACAACTCGGCAAGGTTTTATTCTATATTTTCTTTTTGGAAAGAGTTAGTTGGAGAATAATGTAAGCCGCTTGCGCGGCTTTTTAATCTTGTGATAAGCTAACTAAAGATTTTTAAAAGAAATATAAGATTGATGGACAAGCGATGGAGGCTTTTTTGGAAAGATCTTTTGATAGGTACGGCAATCACTGCGGCGACCATTATTTGTTTTATTTATAATGTTCCTATTCTTGGGCATCCGATTGCTTTATTAGTTGGTCCTTTTGTAGGAGTATGCCTTTCACTTGAACATAATCGGCCTTAGGCCGATTTTTATTTGTATTTTAAATTTAGCTTTGATATAATCTTTTTAGCAGTTTTTTAAAAATAAATAGGATGCCTAAGGGAAAGAATAAGTCCCGGAAGAAAGAAATAAGAATTTTGATATGCAAAGGTTGCAAAGGCGAAATAGACGATATGGGCTGCGCGGTTACTTGCAAGTATGACACGGTTAATTTCGGTGGTCGCGATCCAGCGACTATGGAATTCTGGGTTTATGTGCTTGATCGAGCCGAGCCTTATTCTAAGATGCGATCTAAAAAGAAGGCAATATGCTGAAACTAATTTTGATCGCAGTTCTTATTCTTATTGCAGCAATTTTATATTTTGTCGCAGGAATGTATGTTTGCCTTTTTGTATACGGCATCAATTTTTCCATTGCCCATTCGGAATTGGAACGAGAAAATTTTCAAAAAGGCATTCCGATAAAAGAGCATGTTAAAATGGTAAACAAGAAATTGCTTGAAGAGGAGGGTATTTTGTTTAATCCATTTGTAAATATTATTTTTTGGCCCCCTTATTTAGTTTATATTTATTTTAAAAAGCACGAACTGAAGCGATTCCTCGATGCATTATCTAAAATAAACGGCTTTTGAAGCCGTTTTTTGTTTGCATTTTTAAAAATCTGTGCTACAATATAGCGAGAATTGGCAATTGAAAAGTAAATATGCTCTTTTGGCTGATAGCGGGCGGAGTATTATTGGCGCTGATTTTAGTATTCGGATTTTTGTATGTTCTCGGAGCCATTGCCACTCTTTTTCTCTACGGCGCCATTAATTTCTTTTTTCCTGAATTTGGAGTCGGAGACGGAATCAAAAATCCAATGTTAATTTTTATTTTTTGGCCAGCGTATGCTGTTTATGCATTATTTTATCTTCCTCCTAAATTTATTTTGAGGAGGATTGTTTATGGCTGAAATTGATAAATTTTTAGAAAGTTTATCTAAGCGGTTAGAGTCCGTAAAATTTGGTAGAAACGAGGCCTGGCTAAGGAGCTGGCTGGAGCTTCAGGCTAAAAAGCAGAATCAGACTTTGCAATGCCCGGAATGCGAGGCTTTTGTGCCGATTCGGCCGGATACTTTTGGTGATTTTGGCAATCGCATTTGTTATCTTTGCGGCTTTAATTTTTACAGCGAATTGGAATATTGAAACTGCTTTATATAGGCAGTTTTATTTTGAAGCAAGATAAATTTGTTTTATTAATTATTTTAATATACAATTCTGATTAGAACCTATATTTTTGGTTAAATGATGGCTGAATCAGTCATGGAAGGAATGATTAATTATTTAGATCCATTGTCATTAGAAGTTCCAGTCGGGGAAATATATAGCGAAGGAAATACTCACCTTTTTAAATTAAAAGACATGAAAGCGCCGCATAAGTTATCGCTTGGCCAAAAGGTCCGTTTCTTGCTGGACGAAAAAGGTATAGCAATTGATGTTTCTCCGGTTTAATAATTCAGCCCTTTTGGGGCTGTTTTTATTAATAAGGCATTTGTTTTAATTAAATAATAAAGTGTATGATTTAATATAAATCTTATGAAGTTAGAAGTTATTGTTTTAGATAAGGAAGTTAAAAAATTCAGCCCTTTGGCTAAAAAAATGGCTCGTCAGCTGGCAGGATTTTTGCCGGAAAAAGGAGAAGTAGAATTATTTTTAATAAGCGAAAAAAGAATGAAAATGCTCAATAATCGCTTTCGAGGCAAGAATAAGTCAACTAATGTGCTTTCTTTCCCAAAGCCAAAAAATTTTCCAGGAATTAAGCTTGGCGAGGCGTATTTAGATCCTGTATATATACAAAAACACAAAGAAGATTTGGCATTGATGCTGGTTCACGGAGTTTTGCACATTCTTGGCTATGACCATGAGAAGAAGAATGATAGAATTAAGATGGAAAAGAAAGAAAGGATGTTGCTTTCTAAAATCATTAGTGGCTAGTCGCTTATTTATTTTTTATGTCCCAAAATTTTATTACAGGTCTTGATATCGGCACCAGCAGCTTAAAAGCGGTTATCGGCGAGGTTAAAAATGACGGCCAGCTGTCCGTAGTTAAAATTTTAAAAACTCCTTCCGGCGGAATGAGAAAGGGATCGGTTGATGATTTGGCGGAAATGACCCGGGCATTGAATATTATTTTCAGCGATGTTAAAAAAGTTTCTAAAAATGCCGTTAAAAATCTTTTTTTAAGCGTTGGCGGAGCAGACATCCATACCCAGGCTTCCAAAGGCATCATTGCGGTTTCCCGGGCAGATTATGAAATTTATCAGGATGACGTTGATCGGGCAGTGCAAGCTTCGCAGGCGATTAATTTGCCGCCAAATAGGATGGTGCTCCATGCCATTAACAGGGAGTTTATCGTGGACGGCGTTGGCGATATCCGGGATCCGATTGGCATGATTGGCAACCGTTTGGAAGTGAACAGCTTGATTATTGACGTTTTTGCCCCGTCGGTAAAAAATCTTACTAAATGCGTTGAAATGGCCGGCGCGACCATCGGCGGCTTGATTTTTTCTCCGCTTGCAAGCGCCCGGGCCGTGCTTTCAAAAAATCAAAAAGATTTGGGGGTAGTTTTAGTGGATATTGGTTTTGGAACGACCAGCATTTGCGTTTACGAAGAAGGGAAACTTATCCATGCCGCAATTTTTCCGGTTGGTTCCGGGAATATAACTAATGATTTGGCAATCGGCCTTAAAACTTCAGTTGATGCGGCCGAGGCGGTCAAGCTGACTTTCGGCTCTGCGTCTTCTAAAGGAATTTCCGGAAGGGAAAATGTTGACCTTAAAAAAATTGACCCCAATTCCCGTTCTAATACGACTCGGCGCATTATTTCGGAAATCATTGAGGTAAGACTTGCCGAAATTTTCGAATTCGTTAATAATGAACTTAAAATTATCGGCCGGGCAGGAAAATTGCCAGTAGGGGCAGTGCTTACCGGAGGAGGGTCTAAAATTCCTGGATTAGTTGATCTTGCCAAAGATGAATTGGATTTGCCGGCACAGATTGCTATTCCGGATATTTCTTCTTTAGAAATGCCAACCGGAGAGCTGAGCTTGCAGATTGAAGATCCGGAATTTGTTTGCGCAACCGGCTTGCTTTTATGGGGCAAGGACAGGCTGTTTATTTCCGGAACTGAAGACGGGCTAGGTTCTTGGGTTAAAAAATTATTTAAAAATTTATTACCATAAACATGGCAGTTAAAAATAAAAAATCAAATGGAATGCTGAGGCACGAGATGGCGAAAATTAAAGTTGTCGGCGTTGGCGGCGGCGGCGGAAATGCCATAGACCGGATGCGCCGGGAACTTTTTAAATCTGTTGATTTCATCGCCATTAACACTGATACCCAGGATTTGGAGCTTTGCGACGCGGACACTAAAATCCATATCGGAAAGAATTTGACCAAGGGGCTGGGAACTGGAATGAATCCAGAACTTGGCAGGCAGGCGGCAGAAGAAACTCGCGCGGAAATCATAGAAGCGCTTAAGGGCGCGGATTTAGTTTTTATAACTGCCGGCCTTGGCGGCGGCACCGGAAGCGGAGCTTCGGCGGTTATTGCGGAAGCGGCTAAAGAAATCGGAGCTTTAACAATTGCTGTAGTCACCAAGCCATTTTCTTTTGAAGGGGCGCAGCGGGCCCGCATTGCCCAAGAAGCGCTCATGAAATTAAAAGATAAAGTGGATACGTTGATTGTCGTTCCTAACGACAGGATTTTTACGGTCATTGAAAAAGACACTACTTTGATTAAGGCGTTTGAAATTGTCGATGATATTTTGCGCTACGCAATCCAGGGGATTGCGGAATTGATTGCTATGCCAGGCATAGTTAATGTTGATTTTGCCGATGTCAAAGCGATTATGGAAAATGCCGGCACGGCTTTGGTTGGAATCGGGCTTGGCTCAGGTCAAGAGCGGGCAATGACAGCGGTAACTCAGGCAGTGAATTCGCCGCTGTTGGAAGTTTCCATTGAGGGGGCAAAAGGCGTGCTGTTCGGAGTTTCCGGGTCAAGGGATTTGCGGATGAGCGAAATCAATGAAATTGCAAAAACTATTTCTGAAGCAGTAGATCCTTCAGCAAAAATAATTTTTGGAGCTTACCATGACCGCAATATGAAAAATGGCCAGATAAAAGTTACCCTTATTGCAACCGGTTTCAGCAATTCCACTGTCGGCAAAAATTCCGGGTCTTCGCTTTCCAATTTATTTAATGCGCCGGCAGAAAGAAAATCGGAATTGACGCTTAGAAAAGAAGAAAAAGACAAAATGGATGAGTTAAAACCGCCAAAGCCCCGCCCGCCGGAATCCCATAAAAAATCTTCCGATGTCTGGGACATCCCGACTTTTCTAAGAAAGAAAAAGAAATAAAAAATTGCTCCGTATCGCGGAGCAGTTTAAATTAAAGGCTGGAAATTAAGAATAAGCCAAATCCTAAATAAATTATTGCGTCTCCAATGCTGTAAACTTTGTCATTAAATCGGTATTGGTCGCAGAGGCATTTAAGTTTAGTGGTTTTAATGAGAACAGTATGTTCTGATTGAGGCAATATCAATGCCTTCTCGCGTGAATTTTTGATTAAAACAGGCATTTTCCAATTATTTGCCGCCATGGCTAAAATATTCAAAGCTCCCCCTAAGAATATTAATAATAAACTGGCAAATAAACCTATCAATCCATTTTTAAATGCGCTCCAAGACAAGCATATATTTAATGCGAACGCTAAAATTATCAGCAATTTATTGATAATTAGTTTCACAAGTTCCAGTATCTGGTTTTCGTGTGCTAATTGGTAATATATATTATTTTATAAAAGTTTTCCACAGAAGAGTTTGCGCAGAATTGGCTACATAGTAAAATAAGAGTATAGAGATCAGCTATGGCACCTAAAAATTCTTCCTACAATTTGACCGATGAAAAAATAAACGCTTCTTTTTCAGAGAATGCTCTGAAAATGATGAGGAAGCGTTTTTTATTACTCCGGGATGACGGTTCTCAGGAAACTCCGGCAGAAATGATGCGCAGGATTTCCAAAGCGCTTGCGGAAGTGGAGCGTGATTATGGCGGAAACGATGAGTTTGTCCATAAAACTGAAAAAGACTTTTTTGAAGTCATGGCAAATAAGGAATTTACTCCGGCCGGGAGGACGATTGCTAATGCCGGAGCGCCGACTGCTTTGGTTGCCAATTGCATTGTGCTTCCGATCAGTGACAATATGGACAGCATTTTCCAAACCTTGAAAGATGCGGCGCTTTTGCAGCAAGCCGGATCTGGTTTAGGTTTTGCATTTTCCGAGCTTCGTCCGGCAGGAATGCCGACTAAAAGATCGCGGGGAGTTTCTTCCGGCCCGATTTCTTTTTTGGAAGTTTACAATCAGGCATTCGGGGTGATTAAGCAGCAGGGAAGGCACGGAGCTAATATGGCGATTTTCCGGGTTGATCATCCGGATATTTTAGATTTTATAAATTGCAAAAAAATTGAAGGCCGGATCAGGAATTTTAACATTTCTGTCGGCATTACCGATGAATTTATGGAAGCGGTCATTAACCGGCCCAATGAGCCATGGCTGACCGCTTGGAATGGAAATAAAATGAAGCCCCATAAAGTTCTTCGGGCTAAAAATGGCGCGGTGACCGGCTACGAGGAAGTTGATATTACCGCCAAAGAATTATTTGATTTAATTATTGATGCGGCTTGGACTAATGGCGAACCCGGCACTTTTTTTGTTGATACTGCAAATAGGGCAAATCCCTTGCCTCGATTTAGCGACATTAAAGCGACTAATCCTTGCGGAGAACAGCCGCTCGGCGCTTATGATGTATGCAATCTTGGTTCTATTAATTTAGCTGTTTTTGCCAAGGATGGGGATATAGATTGGAATCGGCTTAGTTTTGTCGCGCAAACAGCGGTTCAAATGCTGGATAATGTGATTGACCGGTCTAACTTTCCAGTAACTAAGGTTACTGAAACTATGAAAGGCAATCGGCGCGTCGGTCTTGGAGTGATGGGGTTCGCAGACCTGCTTTATCAATTAAATATAAAATATAATTCGCCGGCTGGATTTGCTATCGCAGAAAAATTAATGTCTTTTATCCAAAAGTCATCTGAAAAAGCTTCTGAAAAATTGGCAGAAAAAAAGGGCGTATTCCCAAATTACAAATTAAGCGTATTCCATGATCGCGGGGTTAAGCGGCGGAATGCCGCGCTGACTACTGTTGCGCCTACCGGCTCCATTTCCATGATGTTTGACACTTCCAGCGGCATTGAACCGAATTTCGCGCTTTTATACACCAAGCAGGATAAGGACGGCCACCAGTACCATTATTTTAACCGATATTTTAAAGAAGCTTTGGCAAAAAGAGGAATTGATTTGGAAAAAGTTAAAGAAGAAATAGTTAAAACCGGAAGCGTGCAGAATTTAGAATGGCTGCCGAAAGATTTGCACGACACTTTCGTTGTTTCTATGGATATGTCCGCGGAAGACCACATCGGCATTCAAGCGGCATTCCAAAAAAATGTGGATACCTCTATTTCCAAAACGATTAATTTTCCGAATTTCGCTACCCGCGAAGAAGTGGCAAATGGGTATATTTTGGCTTGGAAAAACGGATGCAAGGGCTGTACGGTTTATCGGGAAGGAAGCAGGACTGTCCAGATTTTAAATCTTGGCAATGGGGATAATATTACTGCGCCGACAGAATTAGCTGAAGGAACAGAGCAGGCGATGGAAAAGATTGTTCAGGAAGCGCCGAAGCATTCGCCAAAGCCCCGACCGGAAGTCTTGACCGGCCAGACTTATAAAGTAAAAACCGGCTATGGGAATCTTTATGTGACGATTAATAATGACGAACACGGAGAGCCGTTTGAAATTTTCGCGACTATCGGAAAGAGCGGGGGATTTTTCCAGGAGCAGAGCGAAGGCATTTGCCGTTTGATTTCTCTTTCGCTCCGCGCCGGCGTCGACGTGGATGATATAATCAAAGATTTGAAAGGAATCCGCGGTCCGATGCCGGTTATGACTAGCAAAGGAACTGTGCTTTCTTTACCGGATGCAATCGGACAGATTTTAGAAGAGCATATGAAATATGTCCGGGGCGAAGTTCCGAGGTTAGAATCAAAAACTAGCGAAACTTTAACAGAGCATTTGAATAAGGAAGTTCCTGTTGTGGTTGGAGCGGAGAAAAAAACTGGCAAAACTAAAAAATCAATCGCGGATTTTGGAATGATGCCGGGCTGCCCGGAATGCGGCAATATTCTGGAGATGGGCGAGGGCTGCATGTCTTGCAAAGCTTGCGGGTTCTCCAGGTGTTTATAAATTAAAAAATCTTCTTAAAGAAGATTTTTTAATTTTTGCTCGCTTTGCAGGACGGGTTTCAAACTTTTGAGTAGGGTAAAGCTTTGTCTTATCCGTAGGTGAGTTTGGGGGAGATTAGGAGTTGCTGTCCTTGGTATGAAATTTTGGAAGAAGGGCAGTATATTATTTCGATACCACCTTAACCCATCTCACGAGAGTAATTGCGCCACTTTTTTTATCAAAAACACCGAATACTTTTATAGTATCGCCTTTATTAATTTGTTTTAGGGTAATTATGCGTGCGTCCTTCGTAATTTTAGTTTTCTTTCCTACAGTGATAGTTTTATCTTTACTGTCAAAAAGTTTTGCGTTTTTGCTGGTATTAGCGACATGAAGTGTTAGAGAGTCTGCAGTGACAGCCATTACTGCGCCTTGCAAGACAAACTTAGCCCTCCCCATTACTTTTACTGATGAAGTTGGTTTTAATGGAACTGTTTTTGGTGCAGCAAAGGAATATGGTAGAAAAACCATGTTACCTAATACTAAAGAACCAAGAATCAAAAGCAATAAGATTATTTTTCTATTAAATGCGCAAAACATCTTATTTGAATACATAAGTTAAATTGGTAGCTCGACGTCCATCAACATAGAGCTTCACGGTATAGGTTCCTTTTGGATAATCGCCAATACCTTTTTCAAAGGTGAAGTAAAAGTTGGTCATGCCGTCTTTGCTCGGTTGAGCAACCTTGGAATCTATATATTTTCCATTGAGATATCGTGTATAAGATACTTTGGTAGTTTTGGCTGCATTTTGTAAAGTAAGAACCACATATACAATTTTGTCAGTTTTAGCATTAAAGGCAGCAGTTTCTCCGGTGGCATTGCCTTTTGCGTCAATACTTCGGGAGGTTACCGCTTTTGTAATAGCAGTGGCACCAGAGGGAGATACGGGTGTTTGTGGGGTGGGTACACCTAACGGTTGGAAAAAAGGAGTTTGGTTAAAAATAAGAAAAAGTACTCCAATCACTACAACTCCCACAATAGTATAAACAATTTTTTTATTATACATATTATTTTATTCTTGTGAAGAATTTTGATTGATGCCTGGCGTTTCTGGCTGATTTTGCTCTATTGGCTGTGGGTTATTTCCTTGACTTTGTTCTGGTTGGGAGTTTTCTTGATTTTGATCTGAATGAAAATTTTCCTGATACCCTCCTCCTTTTTGTTCTTCTCCTTGGGAACCTTGCTGATTTTCCTGATCTTGTTCTTGCTGGTGTTTGTTAATAACATCTTGAGATTGCTGGTCCAAATTATTAGAGTCGTCAACTTCATCAATTTCAGAATTATTATTGTCTTTATTTTCCTCATTTACTCCTTCTTGATTATTTGCTTCTTGGAGATTAGAGTCTTCATGAATATTATTATGTTCTCCATCGCCAGCCTGCTCATCTTCTCCATCTACAACTTCTTTCTGGAGTTTTTGGGCTTCGGGGTCTTTTTGTAACTCATCCTTTCCCTGTTTTACATCATCATCAAAATCATTGTTATTGCCATTTTGTTCATTAACGCCTTGCGTATCGGGAGAAGCGGGTGGTTGGGCTGTTTGAGCAAAAAGAGGATGAGCAACAAACAATAATGACGCTGCTATAGAAATAAGAGTTGAAGGAATGTGTTTTTTATTATGGAGTTTAAACATAAACTTTATAATTTAATTATAGTTCTCGCTATGATTTTATGCAAACAGATTATCTATTAATAAACTAGAGCTTTATTTACCCAACCCTACTACTCAGTATATTT
>OBEQ011685614.1_pt1 | contig 24130 bp, 16 predicted proteins | sample 1670901 | NCBI WGS metagenome assembly OBEQ01 (sample SAMEA104232315, study PRJEB22302) | groundwater metagenome | biome: forest; feature: aquifer; material: groundwater | place: USA | collected 2011-08-07 | depth 5.4 m | reverse complement strand
GGATGTGAGCATTGTTAAAAGAATTCCCAACACAAGTGAGCGGGGGTTTAAATCGGCGGCGGCAAAAGCCGATCTGGTGATCTCATCAGGCGGCGTATCGGTGGGTGAAGAAGATCACGTCAAGAGTGTTTTGGAAACTTTAGGCAAATTGCACCTTTGGAAGTTGGCAATCAAACCGGGCAAACCACTGGTCTTTGGTGAGATTTTGGGGAAACCCTATTTTGGCTTGCCAGGCAACCCGGTCTCGACCTTCGTGACGTTTTGTTTGGTGGTGCGACCCTACCTGTTAAAATGGCAGGGCAGCCTTGATTATTCACCAACACTGTTGCGAGCGAAGGCTAATTTTTCCATCGCAAAACCGGGCAAGCGACAAGAATATTTGCGGGCTCGATTAGAATTCATCGATGGAGAAACCCAACTCACACTGTTCAGATCTCAAAGTTCAGGCGTGCTTTCATCGGTTTGCTGGGCCGATTGTCTGGTAGTGATACCACCTGGTGAGGTGGTGAAACAAGGACAACCGGTGAACTTCATTTATTTGTCAGAACTAACCGGCTGTTGATGTTGGGTTTCGTAGATGGGTGGAGCGAAGCGTAACCCATCAAATTTGAATTAGCTAAAAATGATGGGTTACGCTTCGCTCCACCCATCCTACGATAAGCAGTTACGCAGAAAATTTCTCGAAAATAAGCGAAGCGTTAGTCCCGCCAAAACCGAAACTATTGGACATAATCCTATTCAGCTCAATGTTGTCGATATTTTTCAGCGCTATCGGCACCCCGATTGCCTGTTCATCGAGCGTTGTGATATTGGCTGAGGCTGCAATAAAACTGTTCTGCTGCATGATCAACGAATAAATAGCTTCCTGTACGCCCGCAGCACCCAATGAATGTCCAGAGAGAGATTTGGTTGAGCTAATATGCGGAATTGTATCTTTAAATGTGCCCTTGATAGCTTTGAGTTCGGCAATATCGCCGACCAGGGTGCTAGTACCGTGAGCATTGATATAATCCACCGGTCCACTGGCTGTTGCAAGCGCTTGTTGCATGCAACGGACGGCACCTTCGCCTGATGGCGCTACCATATCGTAGCCATCGGATGTGGCGCCGTAACCCACGAGTTCGGCGTAAATGTTCGCGCCGCGTTTTTTGGCGTGTTCCAGTTCTTCAAGAATCAAACATCCGCCACCGCCGGCAATGACAAAACCATCTCTGTCGGCATCATACGCACGTGAGGCTTTTTCTGGCGTCTCATTGTATTTTGACGACAGGGCGCCCATCGCATCAAACAGACAACTCATCGTCCAATGCTCTTCTTCAGCACCGCCAGCAAACACCATATCCTGCTTACCCAATTGAATCTGTTCCATCGCACTGCCGATACAATGTGCGCTAGTGGAGCAGGCGGAAGAGATCGAATAATTTATCCCTTGTATTTTGAAAGGCGTCGCGAGACAGGCTGATACAGTGCTTCCCATAGTTTGAGTTACACGGTAGGGGCCAACCTTTTTGATGCCTTTGTTACGCAATATATCTGCGGCTTCGACTTGATTAGCCGCTGAAGCGCCGCCCGAGCCCATAATAATTCCGATGCGGGGATGGGAAATTTCTTCGAGAGTTAATTTGGCATCGGCGATTGCTTGTTCCATGGAAAGATACGCAAATGCCGCGGCGTTACCCATAAAGCGCAGGATTTTTCGATCGATCAGTGATTTTAAATCGATGTCGATACTTCCAGCCAGGCAACTTCGAAGGCCAAGTTCTTGGTATTTTTCTTGAAATTTTATGCCTGATTTGCCTGCCTTTAATGAATTGAAAACGTCGCTTATGTTGTTTCCTAGGCAGGAGATGATGCCCATGCCTGTGACCACAACTCTCTTCATATTTAGCTCCGTGCCTTAAATGTGATGACTCGTATTTGTATATAAAAATCGGTTACGCGAACTGACTTCCCAAATCTGCATGGCAGCATTATCCCACAGGGTTGGGGCTTAATGTAGAGTTACGGGAGGGTTGACGCTATAGTCCATCTCGATTGATCAATCATTGATTTAATCGATCGGATTTAATGCAATAATCATGTTGAATAGCGTAAAACTATTGATTTAAAAACTACCAGAATTAAAAATTGCTGGTGTTAGCGAATAGCCCTACCCGCAAGTCCTTCGCTGTGTAAATTTCCCTGCCATCGCATAACACACTGCCGTCAGCAATTCCCATAATTAACTTGCGTTCTATAACTCGTTTAAGGCTGATGTGGTAACTGACTAATTTCGCACTAGGTAATATTTGGCCAGTAAATTTTACTTCGCCGGATCCTAAGGCTCGACCTCTGCCCGGATTCCCGCGCCAGCCCAAGAAAAATCCCACTAGCTGCCACATGGCATCCAATCCCAGGCAACCGGGCATCACTGGATCACCAGGGAAATGACAATCAAAAAACCATAAATCTGGTTTTATATCGAGTTCTGCTTTAATACAACCTTTGCCATATTCACCGCCGTCCACCGATACATGTGTAATGCGGTCGAGCATTAGCATATTCGGCAGTGGGAGTTGCGCGTTTCCAGGGCCAAAAAGTTTTCCCTGGCCGCAGGTTATTAGGTCGTCGTAGCTGAATGAGTTCTGATCAAACATACTGATTGTCTATTATTAATTGGCGGTTAAACGCCAGAAGGCAAAAAAGCCACAATTCTAACGAGTCAACTTACATTGTCTAGGAAAAATTTGCGTTTGGATTAATTCTCGCGGCTTTCTTTAGTAATTACTTTCTATAATGGTTAATAGAGCATAGGCGCGAGCAGGATAATCTGACAAATTGTTCACTTTGGGTAGCATCGTCGCTAGGATATAATCCGCAACCGCTCATCTCAGATATGACTTATCACCGAGTTCATCCATACCGATTTTATCAAGGATAAATTAATGATTAAGAAATGTATTTTCCCCGTAGCTGGTTATGGAACGCGCTTTTTACCGGCCACTAAATCGATGCCTAAGGAAATGCTTCCCGTGGTGAACAAGCCGCTCGTGCAATATGGTGTAGAAGAAGCCTTAGAAGCTGGTTTAACGGAAATAGGTTTTGTGACTGGGCGTGGTAAGCGGGCGATAGAAGATCACTTCGATACCAACTATGAGTTGGAGCATCAGATTCAGGGCACCGGCAAAGAAAAATACCTCACGGGAATTCGTGAAATTATTGAAAAAGGCTCGTTTTCGTTCACGCGACAGCATGAGATGAAAGGGCTCGGCAATGCGATCTTGGTTGGACAGCGCATTGTCGGTGATGAACCTTTCGGTGTGATCTTAGCGGATGACCTTTGTCTCGCGCAGACAGATGGCGTGATGTCGCAAATGGTTAAACTCTACAAACAATTTCGTTGCAGTATCGTGGCGGTAGAGGAAGTGCCGGATGATCAGATCGAAAAATTTGGTGTGGTCGAGGGCGAGTCGATTAAAGAAGGTTTGCTGCGCGTTACCAACATGGTTGAAAAACCGAGCCGAGACGAAGCGCCGAGCAACCTGGCGATTATCGGTCGTTATATTTTAACACCGGATATCTTCGATATTTTGCGCGACACACCGCCAGGCAAAAATGGTGAGGTGCAAATTACCGATGCACTATTAACACAGGCAAAAGATGGTTGTGTCATGGCGTATAAATTCCGTGGACGTCGTTTCGATTGTGGCAGTGTGGAAGGTTTTATCACTGCGTCTAACTATGTTTACGAAAATATCTATGCAGCAAAAAAATAACGCAAGTGCATGCAATAAATTGTGTTGAAGAAATTGCTAAATAATTGAGATTTTTTATGAGTACCGATCTGACCTGTTTTAAAGCCTATGATATACGCGGCCGCATTCCCGATGAACTAAACGAAGACATAGCCTATCGAATTGGTCGCGCCTATGCAGTATTTCTTATTGGGGATCGTATCGGTTCTAAATCGGGAGCCAAACGTGTGGCTGTCGGCCATGATATCCGCCTCACCAGCGAGAGCATCAGTGCGGCGCTCACCAACGGCTTACGCGATGGCGGCATCGACGTTTATGATATTGGCTTGTGTGGTACAGAGGAGATCTATTTCACGACCTTCGATCAGGAATTGGATGGCGGTATTGTTGTAACTGCCAGCCACAATCCGAAAGACTACAATGGCATGAAGTTCGTTCGCGAAGATTCGAAACCCATCAGTGGTGATACAGGATTAAATGAGATAAAACGCCTGGCCGAGCAAAATCAATTTCCTCCAATAACGCAGCGTGGCAGTTATGAGACGCTAAACATCAAGCAACGATACATAGAACACTTGCTTACCTACCTTGACGCAGTAAATGTCAGTCCGTTGAAGATTGTGGTGAACGCGGGTAATGGGGGAGCCGGTGATGTGATTGATCGTCTTGAAGCTCTTTTACCGTTTGAGTTTATTAAAGTTCACCACGCAGCGGATGGTAATTTCCCGAATGGTGTGCCGAATCCACTGCTCATCGAAAATCGACAGCCGACGATCGACGCCATCAATCAGCATAAGGCTGATCTAGGCATTGCTTGGGATGGCGATTTTGATCGCTGTTTTTTCTTTGATGAACATGGCGGATTTATCGAGGGTTATTACATCGTTGGTTTGTTGGCGGAAGCCTTTTTGTCGAAAGCGGATGGCCCGCAAAAAGTGGTGCATGATCCTCGCCTGACCTGGAACACCATCGATATCGTCAATACCTATGGCGGCGAAGCGGTGCGAAGTAAAACGGGTCATGCTTTTATTAAAGAGCGAATGCGTTTGGAAGACGCCGTATATGGCGGTGAGATGAGCGCGCATCATTACTTCCGGGATTTTGCCTATTGTGATAGCGGCATGATTCCCTGGCTGCTGGTGACAGAGTTGTTGAGTAAAAGCGGCAAACCTTTATCGGCATTGGTTGAAGAGAGAATGGCGGCCTATCCCGTGAGTGGTGAGATCAATAGTCGTATTGAAAATCCGCCAGCCGTGCTGGAAAAAGTTGAAGCCTTTTATAAACAAGCCGCGCTCGACATTGATTACACCGATGGTCTCAGCATGGAGTTTGAGGGCTGGCGTTTCAATGTGCGCATGTCAAACACTGAGCCTGTTGTGCGGCTGAATGTTGAAACCAAAGCAGATGTTGCGCTGATGGAACGGCGGCGCGATGAAATCCTTGGTTTGATGGGCGTATTATAATTAACGACTTTGTAAATTAAGAACTCTGTTTCTCGCAAGCCGCTTGGTAAAACTTGATTAGCTGAGCGGTCGAACCATCAAGCGGCGTTTGGCCCTGGTCTATTTCCTTTTTATCAATCACATCCACAATACGTCGACTGAGTTGTTTTCCCAGTTCGACACCCCATTGGTCAAAGGGGTTAACATTCCACAACACGCTCTGCACAAAAACCTTATGTTCGTAGAGCGCGAGTAGCGCGCCTAGTGCTTCTGGAGTGAGTTTTTCCATAATAATCGTATTGCTGGGTCGATTGCCGGCAATGACTTTATGGGGGGCGAGTGATGAAACTTCTTGATCAGTAAGCCCCTGTGCTTTGAGTTCATAGATTGCGGCAAGCAGAGATTTTCCTTCGGCTAAGGCTTCGCTCTGGCTCAAACAATTGGCCACCAGATATTTTTGATGTTCTTCAAGTTTCTGCTCTGCGTATTGTTGCCCTTGGGATTGCTGTCCTTGAGATTGATAGTGGCTGAGCAGCGGCAGAATAAAATCGCAGGGAATAAATTGCGTGCCCTGATGCAGCAATTGATGAAATGAATGTTGGCCGTTGGTGCCGGCCTGGCCCCAGATCGCAGGGCAGGTATGGTACTTGATAGGATTGCCCTCAAGATCAACACTTTTGCCATTGCTCTCCATTTCCAATTGCTGCAAAAAGCTCGGCAAGTTACGCAAATCGTGGCTGTAAGGCAGCACCGCAAGACTGCGTGCATCCCAGAACTGGTAATACCAGTAGCCGAGCAGTGCGAGAATAACCGGCATGTTTTTCTCATAAGGGGTTTCGATGAAATGTTGATCCATCGCCCTGGCGCCCGCTTTAAGATTTTCGAAGTTTTCCACGCCGATCGCCAGCGCTATTGGTAAGCCGATTGCGGACCACAGCGAATAGCGGCCGCCGACCCATTCCCACATGGGAAAAATATTATTTTCATCAATACCAAATTGCAGCACTTTATCGATGGCACTGCTGATGGCCACAAAATGTTTTTTCGTTGCACTCGCTTTCTCAGAGGTTACGGCATTCATCAACCAGTGCTGCGCTGTTGTGGCATTGGTTAAGGTTTCTAACGTGGTGAACGACTTGGATGCGACAATGAATAAGGTGGTTTCAGGGTTGAGCTTCACTAATATATTCGACAGATGTGAGGCGTCGATGTTCGAGACAAAATGGCAGTGTAAATCTTCACTGGCGTAGGGCGTTAAAGCTTCTGTTGCCAGCATGGGGCCTAGATCGGAGCCGCCAATACCGATATTTACTACATCAGTAATTTTTTTGCCGCTAAAGCCTATGTGTTCACCGTCGCGGACAGATCGCACAAACCGATCTATTTTAGCGTTAGCGCGATTAATTTCGCTTTGGTGTTCCGCCAGTCCGTGACTCGGTGAGCGTAGGGCAGTGTGTAATGCAGAACGATTTTCGGTGGCATTGATTTTTTGGCCCGTAATCAGCGCATGCACTTTGTCCGTCAAGTTTTTCTGTTGCAGCAGTGCAATCAGCAGAGTGAGAGTTTCTTGCGTCAGCAGATTTTTGGAATAATCCATTAGCAGGTGTGGTGCGGCAACAGTGAATTGTGCTGCACGTCCTGAATCCTTCGCAAAGGCCTGCTTGATTGAAAAATTCACCAGGTTTTTGCGATGTTCCAGTAATGGCTGCAAGAGATGGTCTTGTTTGTTGCTAGCTTTGCTACCGGTATCTGTCGGCATTATCGCATCCATTACTGGTTGAATTTCACAATCTTATGTGTGGGAGATTTCGTGCCCGTCTCTAAAATCGTTAGAGTCGAGCATCGACCTCATCGCGACGAAACACATATTTCACATCAAATAAAATGTGCTGCTTTTTGCCAAATTTTCTGACGCCTATTGCCCCGAGGTCGATAAATTTTTTGTGGCCAACCGCGATTATGATGGCGTCATAAGTGTCTTCTTGCGGAGCGGCGATCATGGTGATGCCGTATTCATGCAATGCCTCTTCGGGATCAACCCATGGATCGTAAACATCAACATCGGCGTTGTAGGTGTTCAGCTCATTGATAATATCTGTAACTCTGGTATTACGAATATCCGGACAATTTTCTTTGAAGGTCAGGCCAAGGATTAATATTTTTGAGCCGACGGCGTGGATTTTTTTTTGTATCATCAATTTTATTACGCTATTGCTGACGTAACTGCCCATCTGGTCGTTGATTCTGCGGCCCGCTAAAATAACTTCCGGATGATAGCCAATTTGCTGTGCTTTGTGCGTAAGGTAATAGGGATCTACTCCGATACAGTGTCCACCGACCAAACCGGGACGGAAGGGCAGAAAATTCCATTTGCTGCCGGCGGCTTCAAGAACTTCCTGGGTGTCGATATTGAGTTTATTAAAAATAAGCGCTAATTCATTTATCAACGCAATGTTAATGTCGCGCTGGGTGTTTTCGATAACTTTGGCAGCTTCAGCCACTTTGATGCTGCTGGCCTTGTGCGTGCCGACGACGACAATACGCCGATAAAGCGCGTCGACAAAGTCAGCGACTTCAGGCGTTGAACCCGAAGTGACTTTAACAATGGTGCTCACGCGGTGCTGTTTGTCGCCGGGGTTGATGCGCTCAGGGCTGTAGCCGGCAAAAAAATCTTTGTTGAAAACCAAGCCAGAGATTTTTTCAATGATCGGTATGCATACCTCTTCAGTGGCGCCAGGATACACGGTCGATTCGTAAATGGCCGTGTCACCTTTTGAAATGACTTCACCGAGTAATCTGCTTGCACCTTCAAGCGGTCTTAAATCAGGTTGATTGCAATTATCGATCGGTGTCGGAACCGTCACGATGTAAACATTACAGCTTTTAAGCTCAGTCTTGTCTGTGCTAAACGAGAGTTTTTCCGCGCTTTTTAGCTCCTCTGCAGAAACCTCCAGTGTGGAATCTGTTCCCCGTCGAAGTTCTTCTATACGGCTTTCTTTAATATCGAAGCCGATGGTGCTTATCTGTTTGCCAAACTCTACCGCCAAGGGCAGGCCGACATACCCAGTCCGATAATGCCTATTTTGCAGTCGTCTATCTCTGGTTTCATTAGTTGATAAGTCCTTGATTTTGAATTATGTACTATTCTATTTGGGTAGATGCTAGTTTATCGTGAGATGGGAAGGAAATCAGCCCTCCGCTCGGTTGACTCAATCGTCTACAAGATCGCCCTACCGTAAAGGTCTTGCCATGAAGACTATTGATCTCTACTGGAAAAGCATAGATGAGAAGCAGCAGTATTCTATGATATTCCGTGTGAGAGAGGCAAAATATGCGGAAACATAAGTGAGAATTGCATAAAAATTGCTGGACCTTTAACTAGAGCTTTACGTTGAAAGAACGACTGCCGAGCAGCGGTTGCAATCTGGTGGAGAAGACGCAGGCGATTGAACCCACTATTTCTGTATAAATTGCACATACTGTCCATCTCACCAACATTGTAACAATTTGACAGAATGAATCCTGAGATTGAAGCATGTATAATTGCGGTGCATTTACGGTTGTAAAATAGATATAAGGAATTTAGTTCGTGAAAAAAATTATAATTTGCCTATTTGCTATTCTGTTGACGGCTTGCGGGCCCAGTGGACAAATCGTCAAGCCACCCATGACTGATGTTGCCGCACCAAAAGGTGACTATCTGATTGGTGTTGGCGATCAGTTAAGCGTCAACGTTTGGCGTAATCCTGAATTGTCTGTTATGGTTCCCGTGCGTCCTGATGGTCGAATATCAACTCCGCTTGTCGGTGATATACAAGCCTCGGGGAAAACACCGCAGGCGTTAGCAGAGGCAGTTAAAGTCAGTTTAGGGCGTTTCGTGCGCAATCCCGAAGTTACTGTCATCGTTAATTCCCCACGCAGCATGGATTATGTAGATCGGGTCAAGGTCATTGGTGCGGTACGTGCACCAAGTACATTGCCTTTTAGAGAAGGTATGACCGTGTTGGATCTGGTGCTCGAAGCTGGTGGCGTCACGGAATTCGCTGCGGCCAACAAAGCAATACTTTATCGTGTGGATCAAGCGGGTAAAAAGAAACCCTACCCTGTTTACCTCGACGATATATTACAAAAAGGTAAGCTTGATACTAATTTTGCACTGCAGCCGCTGGATATAATTACTGTTCCAGAGCGGATTTTCTAAGGTGTTATCTCTTAACTCCCACCCAAGTACATTTGAGTTTGCATGATAGATCAGATTATTAAAGCTGTATTCCGAGAGCTGTTGCTGCACCGAGTGGCGACGATTTGTAGTTTTGCCGGGGTTGCCTTGTTGGTGTTAGTTGCTGCCTGGTTCTGGCCGAAAAAGTATGAGTCATCCGCAGTTATCTTTGCCGACGAAAGCAATATTATTAAGCCCTTGCTGGCCGGCTCTGCTCAAACAACGCGCGTAAACAATCGCGCTCGTGTTGTGCTTGAGGTGATCCAGTCGCGTCGCTTGATGTCACAAATTGTTGAAGAAGCCAATCTATTGAAGGGCAATGAAAGTCCTTCTGACATCGAACTCACTATCAACATGGTGCGCGAAAAAATTCTCGTTACTGACGTCGGACCCAATTACATTCGGATCGTTTATAAAGCGCCGAGTGCCAATGAGGCGTATCGCGTTGCCAGCACGATTACAGATCTATTTTTAAAAGACAGTGCGGATACGAAACGCAATGAAAGCCGTGAAGCCTATACCTTCATCGACAAACAAGTTAACTCCTACAAATCTCAGTTACAGACCGCAGAAAATGCCTTGAAGGAATTTAATGCCAATAATGTCGACGGCACCGAAGATACCGTTAATCTGCGCATCGACAATTTACGCTCCGGCGTCGAGACCATTCAACTTGACATTGAAGGTCTGGAGACCAAGCGCAGATCCATGGAAAGCCAATTGGCAAACGAGAACAAATTCTCTAAACATGAGTACCGTGCCAGTGTCTATCACCAGCAGATTGGTGAATTAAAAGCGCGACTGGCGGCCATGAAGTTATCGCTCACGGATACCCATCCAGATGTTATCAATCTTACGTTGCAAATTGCTGATATGGAAAAATTAGCAGAGGAACAAGAAACTTCTACGGAGAATAAAAAGGAATCAGTAGGCTCGGATATTAATCCGCTGTATCAGGAATTACGCAGCAAGTTGGCGGAAGTCAATGTGGAATTAAAAACCCAGACCTCACGCTTAAGTTCCACACTAAAATTACTCGAGTCAGAGAATGAGCGGCGCAAACGTATCGCAGAAAGTCGAGCTGAATTGGCGGAATTAACCCGTGACTATAATGTGACGAAAGCGATCTATGAAGACATGCTGGAACGCAAAGAGAAAGCACGCTTGTCGATGACGCTGGATATTGAAGGACAGGGTGTCACCTACAAGATTCAGGAACCTGCGGTGTACCCACTTACGCCGGTAGGTATTCGCTTCATCCATCTGTTTTTTGCCGGGCCTGTATTGGGTCTGCTGGTGCCGATTGCATTTATCATACTTTTTGTGCAGATCGATCCACGGATTCGATTTGAGTACCGCCTTAAAGAAGATATGGAATTACCCTTGATTGGCGTCATTCCCCATGTGACTACATCAATTACTAATCGACTTATTCGTCGTGATATTTTTATGTTGAGTAGCATGGTTCTTGCAGTAATTATTATTTATACGATAGTCGCGCTGATCCGTCTTGAAATTATCAATTTCGAAGGTGTGCTAGGAGGATTACTAAAATGAGCACAGACCGAGATCAGGGCCGTCTGAAAGCGGTTGATCGTGTTGAGGCTTCCATTCAGGCCAGTGCGAATGATCGAAACAGAGATAGCCAAATCAAAGGTATGCGTGAGGCGCAGCTATTATCACCCGCTGCGCTGGATGAGATGAAGATTGTCCATCCCGCGATGCGCAATCGAAAGGTGTTAAACACATTTAGAGATTTGCGCACTAAATTAATCTATGAAGGCGGCAGAGAAAATTTTGTGCTGCTGGTGTCATCTGTCTGTCCACAGGGCGGTGGAAGTTTTGTCGCGCGCAATCTCGCTGCAGCTTTTGCCCTAGATCAGATGAAGACAGCCTTATTGATCGATTGCAATCTTTACGAACCCTCGGTGCATGAATTATTTGGTATTGATGCTGAACTTGGTCTGACAGATTATTTGGCCGATGACAGCATAGATCTGGATGAGATTATTTATGCTTCTGGCGTGCAGCGCTTGCGGGTGATTCCGGCGGGTAATCATTGTGAGTCAGGCACTGAACATTTTACTTCGGTGAGAATGAAAAAGTTGATGGCTGAAGTAGTAAGAAGATACCCCGATCGATACATTGTGCTTGACGCACCTTCCGTCGCAGCTTCAGCGGATACTCGTATTTTGGTTGAGTTATGTGAGCTCTCACTGTTGGTGGTTCCCTATGGCAAAGTGATGGAAGCAGAGGTTGCATCGGGAGTGGAAACATTGAGTCTGACAAAGTTTGCCGGGGTGGTCTTTAATAACTAATTTAAGCATAACTAACAAGAGCACAACTAATTTAAGCACAACTAGTTTGCGCAATAGATTAAGCAATTTTTAGATAGTAAAAAAAACAAAAATTTTAATATACATTTCTACCAATAATTCTTTACCAAAAACAAACGCGAAATCACCGCTTACTCGACAAAGTAAGCTGTCTTTAAATCAAGATGAATTTGCCATGTCTCAACATAAATCAAAACGATTGCAACCTACAGCACTATTGCTCCTGGGTGTTTTTTCGAATTTGTTTGCCAATTCGGTGTTTGCCAATCTCTCCGGTTCGGTCAGCGCAACGAGCGAGTATCACGATAATATTGCGTTACATCCATCTGATGAAGAACATGATATCGAACACATTCTCGCGCTTGGCGCGGCGTTTAATGAGCGCTACAGTCGAGCTGAGGTCGCTGCCGATTATTTATTTGAAGAATCGCAATATCAGCAGGATACATTTGATGATAGGTTCATTGTGGAGGGGCGAGGTTCACTCTATTTGTCTCTGTACCCTGAGCGGCTAAAATGGTCTTTGGAAAACACGCGAGAAAATATTCAAATTTCATCAAACCTGCCAGATGTTCCGACTAACCGCACAGAAAGAAACATTCTTGCCACAGGTCCAACACTCACCTATCCGGTTTCATCGGTAGATTCGCTCTCTCTCGATCTGCGTTATATTGATACTAAGAATAAAGATTTTTCATTCAATGATAGTGAACGATACGTTGGCGGATTGAGTTGGAAACATCTGCTATCAGCAACGCAGAATCTAGAACTAACGGCCAATCAGTCTGACGTTCAATATCCTTTAGAGCAATTTGATTTTATTGATTCGAGTGTTCGCCTTAGCTATTTCGCCGCTTGGCGACAGAGTCAAACCACACTCTGGACGGGGCTAAGTAAAATTGATCCAGAGGTTGGTGAAAGCAATACGGAAAATGAATATGGCCTCTCATGGCGTTACAACAGGACATCTGTTGAGTCGTTCACATTAAGTTTTAGCCGAGAGTTTACCGATTCCTCCATTGGTTCTAGTTTAAGTGACAGCGGATCTGGGTTGGATTTGACTACCCCAGTACCAGTAGGTGACATATCATTAGGCACCACACCAATAGGTACCACAGAAGACCGCGATGCTGGCATTTCAGATGTGTACAATGAGACGCGCTTTGAGCTGGGCTATAATCGGCAACTGGCGGAAGGTTATCAATTGGTGTTGAGTTTGACCGCGAGAAAACTCGATTATGCTGAGACGTTTTCTGGTCCTGGCATTAATCAAGGCGCTGATCAGGATGTGATTGGTGCGAATTTGCAGATTAGTAAAACGATATCGAGCGTCAGTTCAGTCTCTTTCACTACGGCTCGTGAAATTGCCGACTATACTGAAGATGATCGTAAGGACAAAGTATGGCAATCGGAATTATCTTATCAATATCAGTTGTTGCCCGAATTCACTATAGGCACGGCAGTTTTTTATGAGACTCAGGATAGTGACCTGAGTTTCCTTGAATATGATGATTTCGGTGTAAGACTTACTCTCGATTACTTAATTAATTAGTTCGCGTAGAGACATGTTAAATATTGAAACTATAAAAAACTATTCTGCAGCACAGAATAAAAAAATATGATTTTGTCTCGCGTTGATATCAAACAAAACCACATTCTATTCCTGCTAATATTCGTTATTTGGTTACTCGCATTTAATAATTCCATTTTGGCAATCACAGAAGAATGGTCAGAAGCGGGTGCTTACAGCCACGGTTATCTGGTATTTCTATTAACAGCCTATATTTTTTGGCAGCGAAAAGATCGCTTCTCCTCAGTCTTGCAAACACCTAATTGGCTCGGCGTTTTGGCTGCGTTGGGGTTTGGCGCATTGTGGTGGGTAGCTACAGTAGTCAATGTATTGATCGTGCAAGAAATCGCAGCCGTTGGCTTGTTCGACGCGATCTTACTGGCCATCTATGGCTGGCGTAATTTTTTAGCTTTGCAATTCCCGGTTTTTTTATTGGTGCTGGCGCTTCCGATCTGGAGTTTTCTCTCAGCTCCGTTGCGTGATCTTTCGACTTCCGTCAGCTATGAAATGTTAAAATTGCTTAATATTCCTGTATTGCTCGAGGGTTATTTAGTGACGGTACCCGGCGGCCAATTCAAAGTTGAACTCGGCTGTTCTGGGCTAAGTTTTTTCCTAGCAGCCATTTCGCTTGGCGTGTTATTTGGTTATTTCAACCAACTTAAGACCAGCAAAACGGTATGCTTTGCTTTGTTTGCGGCGTGTCTCGCCATTTTTTCCAATTGGATCCGTATCATTACCATTATTTTAGTTGGAAATTATACGCAAATGCAGCACGTTATTGTTAAAGATCATCTGACCTTTGGCTGGATTGTGTTTGCGATCGCGTTGGTGCCGCTATTTTGGATCGGCGATAAGTTTTTTGTTCGGCCTTTAGTTACTGCCGCGACAAATCCTGCAGACACAACTTTGGTCAGTCATCTTGATGTTGTGAAAGATTCGAGTTTAACGGCTGAAGAACCCATTGCAAAATTAGCTGCGAGCGAAAAAATTAATAACCCCTCTGAAGCCGATTCTCCGACAATGAACGTTAAAGTTGTAGTGCTTTGTATCTGTCTGTTGTTGTTATTCCCCATGATGAATACGATGTTGACTAAATGGGGCGTAGATGAAAGCTACGGTTACGAACCGCCTAAGTTTGCTAACCGAGGACTGATCGATAATCTTTATGCAAAAGAAATTAATTGGCGGCCACGTTATCTGGGAGCGAGTTCGGAGTATCTTGCCAAATACCAATTTAATGAGCAGGACTTGTATCTGTATATTGCTAATTACGCGCAGCAAAAACAGGGTGAGGAACTTATATTTGCGAAAAATTCATTGAATGATGAAGACCTCTGGCGAAAAACATCAGAGAACGTTGTTGAGCTTGCCGACAATTCCTCAGGAGATTACTTCCGCTTACAAAAATTCAAGAGCCTATACGCCGGTAAACGCCTGATTGCTTACTGGTACATAGTAGGTGGCAAGACCGTGGTGAGTTCTGGTCAAGCTAAGTTTCGTGAAGCGGTGGGCGCCATCACTGGTCAGCGAGGTGGTTCTGTCATTGCTCTCGCGATGGATTATCAACAGCTTGATGATGAAGAAGCCGTAAAGATTGCGACCAGTTTTGTGCAGGCGATTAAACAGAAGCTCAAATGATTTCGTTCCTTAGTTGAGATTGAGTTATGCAACCAGTTACTTGGTATCTGAATCGATTAAAAACCATGTCTCCAACTGAGATAGTGTGGCGAGTCAGCTCGTTAGTAAAAGGTGTAGTTGAAGCCGCACGGGTCGAAGCAGGCGTGATTGCCAAACCCAATTTTACTGCTGCTGCGATGCACGGTGATTTTGCACCGGGCTACCGCATAACCGATGTGGATTTAGGCTGTTGGTCAAAATCAAATAAAGAATCATGCTCACCTGTTGAAGCGAGTTGGCTGCAAGCGTTGTGTGCTAAAGCGGACGGCATTTCCAATCATAAAATCTCTTTATTTAACTTACACAATCAGTTTCTCGGCAATCCCATAAATTGGAATCGCGATCATAACAGCGATATTCAAGCGCCTATCGTGAACATTTTAAAAGTAGATTATCGAGATCTCGCCAACTTCGGCGATTGCAAATTGGTATGGGAACCCAATCGACATCACCAACTGGTCGTGTTGGGGCGGGCTTACAAAGCTACCGGAGAGACCCGCTACGCCCAGGCAGTCGTCGATCAACTCGAATCCTGGATGCGGCAGAATCCTTATGGCAAAGGCATGAATTGGCGCAGCCCGTTGGAACTCGGTATTCGTTTAATTAACTGGGTTTGGGCGATTGATCTGATCTTGGATTCGGGACTCTTCCGCGGCGGCTTTCAACAGCGTTTGATTCACAGCGTTTATCTCCATCTGCGCGATGTAGGAAGTAAATTTTCGCAGGGTACCTCGGCAAATAATCATTTGGTCGGGGAGGTCGCCGGAGTGTTCATTGCCGCCAGTTATTTTAATTTATTCAAAGAGTGCGATGGCTGGATCAACCAGAGCTATCAGATTCTTCATCGTGAAATTCGCGCCCAATCTTATCGCGACGGTTGCACTCGAGAGCAAGCGCTGGGTTATCAATTTTTTGTAATTCAATTTTATCTGTTCTCGGCGCTGATCGGCGGCAAAACAGGGCGCGATTTTTCGGCGGATTATTGGGCTGCACTGCAGAAACTTTTCCTCTTTATTGCCAAATTAGCGGAAGGTGGTCCGAGCCTGCCAATGTTTGGTGATCGCGATGATGGTTATGTGTTAGACCTTGGTGATCGGGTACATGATATCAATGCCCTCATGTCATTGGGCCAGGTATTATTTAAGGAAGAGGCGGTCTTCGCATCGCTGGTGAGCGCGCCAGCCGAAACAGTTTTTTGGTTATACGGCAGGGATAAATGTTTTGCAGCTCTGCAGAACCACGTTGTCGATCAAACTCTCAATCAACAAATTGAAAAAGATCGACCCCTCACCTCGCACCGCTTTGATGAATGCGGCTACTTCCTATTACAACATGGTAGATTAGCCGATAAAAATAAAGTGAGTGTGCTGATCGATTGCGCTGAACTTGGCTATACCAATATCGCAGCTCATGGGCATGCGGATGCGCTGAGTTTTGCGCTGCGCTTGAATGATCTCGATCTCTTTGTCGACCCTGGCACCTACGATTATTTTACCTACCCGACTTGGCGCCAATATTTTCGCAAAACCCGCGCGCACAATACCGTTGAAGTGGATGGCGAAGATCAGTCGGTTATGCAGGGGCCTTTTATGTGGAGTGAGCATGCGCAGGCTATTTGCAAAAGTTGGAATCCAACTGCAGTGGGAGGAGTATTTGTTGGCGAGCACACTGGCTATCAGCGATTCCTCGATCCGCTTACACACCAGAGAGAGTATCTGTTGCAAGGCGATGAAAACTATTTAGAGATAAAGGATACCTTGAAGTGTTTAGCTGGCCATCAAGTTGCACTCTATTTTCACCTCTCTGAACACGCGAAACTGCAACAGCTTGATGGTACCACCTGTAGTATTAGTCTCGGTGGAGTCGATGTTAAGTTACAATTTGATGAAGCATTGAAAATAACCTCATTAGAGGGCAGTGAGAATCCGCCGGGCGGTTGGTTGAGTCGAGGTTATCACCAGAAAATACCCGTGGTGACGTTGATCGCCTCTGCCACGATTACTGGCACGCAGACTTTTACCAGTCGTATTAGCTGGTAACAGGTTAATTCGATTTCGATTTCAGAAAGCGACCGGTGGGCCAGGTTTCGCTGAATTTGAAAAATATATTTTTCAGTCTGTTGTTCCAGATGAAGAGATCGTGTCCAGTGCGTTTGACTGCACTCCAACGTCGTTTGTGTTCGGTAAATTCAGCCAGAAAATCGTATTCTGTAATACCTTCAACAATACAATTCTCAATCACACTGAGGCGCAAAAGATTGCCGACACCATTGTGGTAGTCGGTGTCAAAACCTTCTTGAATGACGTGGAAAATTTTATTGTAAACATAGCCTATTTGTACTGCTTTGGGTCCACCGTTAACCTCGAGCACATAAAATCTCAACCAATTATTGTCGAGTGCCAACGGCGTAAAATTTTTATAAAATTCGATAAGTTCCGGTTTGCGTTTAAATGTGCCAGTTTCACCTTTTTCTTCCCAGTGTTTGGAGTGTAAGGCGAATAATGTATTAAGGTAATAATCAAGGTCAGCTTTGTCATTGCACTGACTAATTTTAACGTCGCCGTCTTTCATGATTTTATTTTCTGTGCGACGTAAGTTTGAACGGAAATTTTTTGATTGGCTCTGTTTAAACATTTCAAAGTTGTCTGGCAGCCAGGTCACACTGAAATCCCTGTCGCGCACATTAAAATTTAAACCATCGACAGTGGAAATTGTGTTGATTAGTGATTGATAGCTCTGTGTCCAGCCGGCTAAATTCGATAACCAAATGCAGCACCAGTCCTTTTGGCGATCGAGTAGAAATTGAAAAATGGCTATTTTAATTTTTTCGCTTTGTCCTTGGGCGGCAATAATATTGGGGTACTCGGCGCCGGTGGCGTGATCTGCCATGCATCTGAGCGTGTGGTAAGTAATAGTGTTGAATAACACTAATTCTTCACGATAAAATGGCGCAATCCCAATTAAGATGCCGAGGTTGTCTCGGACAACGACTGCATAAGGACTAACCGCCGCCGATTTAATTGAGCGCCACGAACTTATCCATTCCCAGGTGAGAAATAACACGTTTTCTTCTGAAGAAATCAAAAGCGAGTTCCATTCGCTACCGAGTTGGTAGAAATCGTCCCAGTTGTCTATCAGCTGAGTATGCATAGGGTCATATGTATTATTTGATTACTGCTTGGCTAGTCATTCGTATGACAAGGTAACGCTCGACTTGTCTACCGGGAGTTGATCTCAAATTATCGGTCTAGGGTATAGATCGGTGTAAGGTATATATAGGTACATAATAAACCACCAAAATCAGATCAATTGTTGTAGAATATGCCGCCACAAGATCTGCAATGAAACTCGTTTAATACCCATACTTGTTCGATACTCATTAAGATCAATAAGGATTTAGGATAATGATAGCATTTACACGTTTTTGAGGTAATGTTTGAATTCTTTAAGTCTGGGCTTTTGTGTTTGAACAAGTGTGTCGTCAAAAAAATAGGCCGCTGACAAATTGGTGATGAGCAGCCATAATATTTAGATTAACCGACAAATTTATCAAACGATAGCGTTAAACTTGAATTCTACAGTTGAAACCGTAGCGAGAATGACTAAGGTGCTGAAGATGCGGAAATATTTCTTCGTTTTTAGACGATGGCGTGGTCATTCTCACGGCGAGTTTAAAAACGAAAAAATATTTTTTGCAGATTTAGTGCATTAGACGTTCGCAGTAGGTTTCAACTGTGGAATCCAGGTTAAATATGAGGTTGTTTAAGCTTTGATAATAGATGATAAATCGCGGCATGTCGCGATAATGCTATATGTTCTCGATGTGTTGATAGCAATATTTGCTATGCTCACCGCCTACAACATAAGAGTCGTTTTTTTTGCAGGCGACGTTACTATCGCCCCTATACATATCGTATTAGTCCCCTGTGTTGCACTCTTGTTCGGCTGGGGATTGTCTTATGCTGGTGCTTACCAACGACTACGCATCCCGATCGTCACCCATCTTTGGGTTGTTGCCAGTGGTCTCGCATTTTCTCTTGGCGCGCTGCTTACCATACTCTTTTTTATTTTACACGATCACACACTCAGTAGGCTTATCATTGTCTTCTTTGTTGTCATTGTCGCCGTCGCTACCGTCAGCATGCGAGCTTTTTTGGTATGGTGGTATTTCAAACGCAAGGGCACCTCTGAAGGTAATGGGGATAGGGTGCTTGTCGTGGGAACGGGTGAGCGCGCGTTGCGAATATCAGAACTTCTTAAGTCCCGTTCTGAGTGGGGCGTGGACCTGGTGGGGTTCCTCGATCATGATCCAGCATTTGTGGGTAAGATGATTGGTGACGTTAAGGTGCTGGGTACCATTGATGATATAGGTGCAGTGCTGGCACAAAATGTTGTTGATGAAGTGGTGGTTGCAGTGCCGCGCTCAATGATGAACGAAATCGGCAAAGTTTTTGCGGCTTGTGAGGAGCAGGGCGTTAAAATTAAGTTGATGTCTGATATCTTCGAATTTCAAGTTGCTCGAATGCGCTTGAAGATTCTGGGTGGGATTCCTCTCTTGAGTTTCGAACCTGTTGCGCAGGATGAATCTGCGCTTTTATTGAAACGTATATTTGATATTTCTGCCGTTTTAGCGGCGACACCGGTATTAGTTCCCCTGTTTCTCCTCGTTGCCATCGCCATTAGGCTGGATTCCAAAGGCCCGGTGTTTTTTGTGCAAAATCGCGTGGGTTTGCGCAAACGCATTTTTCCAATGTATAAGTTCCGTTCTATGGTTGTGGATGCCGAGGCGCGATTAAAAGAGATCGAGCATCTGAATGAAGCGGAAGGACCCAATTTTAAAATTGCGGATGATCCGCGTATTACGCGGGTGGGTAAATTCATTCGCAAGACCAGCCTTGATGAACTTCCACAACTTATCAATGTTTTGTTTGGCCACATGACAATCGTAGGGCCGCGCCCCATGTCTGTTCGCGATGTTAATCTGTTTGACAAAGGCGTACAGCGGAAAAGATTCAGTGTACGGCCGGGTTTGACTTGCCTATGGCAGATTTCTGGGCGGAGTAATTTGTCCTTTGAAAAATGGCTTGAATTAGATCTTGCCTACATTGATAACTGGTCGTTGGCCCTGGATATGCAGATTTTAGTTAAAACAATTCCCGTACTACTTAAAGGTGAAGGTGCGGTTTAATTTGTGATGACATTTGTGATGATGTTGGTGACTATTTATAATAACTCAGTTCAGTGATTGCGTCAGAATGCCACTAGTCCAATGAGTGGTTCATAGTCCGTAAAAAATCCGTTTAGAAACTCAGAAACTCAGAAACTCAGCGATGGCTACTCAAAAAAATAAACTCAAAATCTGTTTTGTGGCATTAAATTGCTACAACTTATTATCCGATCGAAAAGACATAACCCATAACGGCGGTGCTGAAGTTCAGCAATGGCTGATCGCACAGTGGTTGCAAAAAAATGGCTACGACGTCAGTTTTGTCACCATGGATCACGGCCAAGCTGCAGTCGAAGAGCATCAGGGGATTCGAGTTTTCAAGGCTTATAAGGAGAACGCAGGGCTGCCAGTCGTGCGTTTCTTTCATCCGCGGTGGAGCGGTATCTGGGCCGCAATGAAGCATGCTGATGCCGATATTTATTACCAGCGAGGCGGCGGAGTGGAAACAGGTCAAGTTGCTGCTTGGTGTCAATTGCACGGCAAAAAGTTTGTGTACGGCCTTGCCAATGATGCGGATTGCACGCGGGAACTCGCTCTGTTGTACCAGCGCAGAGAGAAGCTAATGTACCGAATGGGCCTGTCGCTCGTCGATGGCGTGATTACGCAAACGAAAAATCAACAATCTCTCATCAAGAAAAACTATTCTATTACCTCTACTGTGGTGAGAAATTGCGGTGGCCCATTGTCTCGGGATGAAGAAAAGATCAGGGACGAACTCACGCTGAATAAAAATGTTCTTTGGGTTGGTCGCATATCACCGGAAAAACGTTTTGAATGGATAGTGGATGTCGCGGAGCGTTGCAGTGACTATAACTTTACTGTGGTTGGCGCCTCCAACCATGGATCAGCCTATGAAACGAAATTGTTGCAACGGGCCACAGCTCTACCCAATGTGAAACACTTAGGGCATATTCATCACGAGAAAATGATCGACATATATAGGCAGTCAAGTTTTTTGTGTTCTACTTCAATCATAGAGGGCTTTCCCAATGTTTATTTGGAAGCTTGGCGGTTGGGGATTCCTGTCCTAGGTTCATTTGACCCTGATGGCGTTATCGCAAGTTCGGGCGCGGGATGGGTAACGGAATCTGTTGATGACTATGTTCGGAGGCTCGAAGAAATATCGCAAAACCCCACTATCTGGCACCAAGCTTCATCAGCCGCGAAAAATTATTATCTAAATAATCATACGCTGGAAATTAATATGCCGATCTTTGAGTCTGTAGTTCAAGCAGTGGTGAGTTAATTTTTCTCGATCTAAAAGTGCTTAGGACCTAACAAATTAAATTAGTGGTTCCAATCGCGGCTCAAGCCGCTCCTACAGAAAAATAGATTCCTTGTAGGAGCGGCTTTAGCCGCGATTTGAGTTCATTTCATTAAGCGCGGTTAAATAATTAGTTGCAGCGTGGGCCTAGGCAAATTTAGGGATTTTTGCCAGCAATTTTTGTTTGCCATCTGCCGGCAGCAAAAAGACCCAATAGAGGATGATGACGCAAATGCCAAAGACTGCGGTGTTGAACAGAATCCACATGCCTCTGAGTTCTATTACCTGATCTAAAACGTAAAGCGGAACCAGGGCAATAGCACATAATGTGGTGACTTTAAAAAAGACTTCTTTGATGTAGCCGAGCAGATTGATTTCAAGTTTTTTACAGGAATAAATCGGCACTAAAATACCGTTTACCGTGGTCATCGTAACAGCTATGAGGAGGGCAAAAGCTTCGAGCGATTCTCCCGTGGCGCGAATAATGGCAGCTCCGCTACCAAATAATATTAGGCTGACAACCACTGACATCAAGGCGGCTTTGCCGTGATAATCCAAGCCGATTAATACTCTCACAATGGGCGACTGCGACATTGGCAACAGCATGCCGAGTCCAAGAATCATCACCAGTGTCTCGTTGACATATTTCGGACCCATCCAAACCAATATAAGTTCGTCACCGTAGTAGCAGAACAGAATGATCAAGGGCAAGGTGAATGCCAGCCCGTAGCGCGCGCAGGCAATCGTGAATTGACGCAGTGACTCGGGGCCTTCTTGCGATAAAAGTGGCCCCGCCATGGGCGTAAGAATAAATGTAAACTGGGTAATAAATGTTTGGATATGGCGTATTAATGCATTGGGTCGTGCAATGACGGCGAGTGCGGCATGGCCGAGTGTTGATGCGATCAAAATACTACAGCCCTGAATGACGATGATGGGGGAGATCTGCATGATGAAAGATTTGAGTCCGAATTTAAGTATTTCAAGACCGAACTCTTTTGAGATTGCCGATCGGCTGAAAGAAGCTGCTGGACAGATATGACGAGCGAGAAAGAAACGAATGATCCCTTCAATCGTTAACATGGAGAAATAGATAATACTCAGGGCAACCAAACTGTAACCAAGCAACAAAGCGATAAGCATGAATAGACTGCATAAGAGCTGAGTGCCGGAATAGAGCGCGTTGTAGAGATCCCAGCGATGCGAGCCGGTCAAAATGCCCCTAGAGGTGTCAAAGAAAAATTGTACTGCGATGCTCAAACCTAAAAATAGCACCACCAGTTGTGCGGTATGAAGATCTTTACCGAGCTGTTCGCCATGGAACATTGGCAGGGTATAGGCAGTTGTTACTATGGCTATGGCAACTAACAGCGATAAAACACACTGAATAAGGGCAACTGTTGATGCGGCAGTTTGGAGTTTATCATCTGCCCCTTCAGCTCGATAATTCGCCACAAAGCGATTGAGAGAAGAGCCGATCCCCAATTGTGCGAGAGAAACATAAGCGACCAGTGACCAGGCAAAATCCCAGACCCCCAATAGAGTTTGTCCCAGTTGTGCGTCAATGATTCGCGGCATGAAAAAGCCGGTGATGATGATCAGGAAGTGGCTGACCCAACTGGTAACTACATTCGCCACGAGTCTCGATTTGCCAGTTAGATCATGCTGATCGTCATTGCTCATATAAGGAATAAGATCTTGTCATAAATGCGCTTGATTGAATGGGCTTTTATCTGGCATCGGCGGGGCATCTTGCGCCTCGTTGTGCAGACATTGATGATCGAGAAAGTGTGTTACAAGGACATTGCTCCCTATAGGATTCGGTTTGATTGAGGACATCATTTCGATAAATGGGTAAATTATAATTATCTGCCACGGTAACCGGTGCATCCCACTTTATTGCTCTACATTAGGGGAATCCATAGGCACTATTCAAAGGGTACAATTTCAAAAGGCACTATTCAAAAACTATTAAAAAGAAACCCTGCAAAAATATTGCACAATTTTATTGCTGTATAGTATACGGTTTTTATGCTTAAATTGCACTAAATCGACAAAAACCCCTGAGTCCAACACACATCCTATCTTTGTGCTATCGCGCAAAAAAATGACACAGATTTTTCTAGGATTGTTTTTCTAAGATCACTCCAATTGTAAGTAAAATCTCTAAGTGGGAGCGAGAGAACAGATGGCGTCTGAACAATCTGCCATGGGCAACGATCAAATGATATTAAGCCTGGACTACGAACTGTTCTTTGGTTCAAAGCCAGGAACTGTCAAACACTGCATGATCCAACCCACCGATGCATTGATTGATGTGTTGAGTAAGTATGGCGCCAAGCTTTCACTGTTTGTCGATGCGGGATTTCTCGTGAAATTAAGACAAGAAGCATCTGGTCGTTATTCACAACTTGGTCAGGACTGGTCGGCAATCAAGTCACAACTGCAACGACTGAGTGAGTTGGGGCATGATATTCAACTGCATATTCATCCCCATTGGGAAGACAGTAGCTTTGACGGCCAACAGTGGAAAGTCGTTACTAAGCGTTATCGATTACATGATTTTTCCAAAACAGAAATGCATGACATCGTTAGAAAGTACAAATCAATTCTCGAAGATATTTCGCTTAAACCTGTGTTTGCTTATAGAGCTGGTGGCTG
>OBEQ011459616.1_pt1 | contig 24135 bp, 31 predicted proteins | sample 1670901 | NCBI WGS metagenome assembly OBEQ01 (sample SAMEA104232315, study PRJEB22302) | groundwater metagenome | biome: forest; feature: aquifer; material: groundwater | place: USA | collected 2011-08-07 | depth 5.4 m | reverse complement strand
CTACTCAGTCTTGGCGCCCTTGATTTTCATAACCCCGAAAATACCTTTTACGCTGAGTGTCGGGTTTGGGAAGAGGCTGAGGTCAGCCCGGAGGCACTCGCTATTAATGGCTTCACCGAAGAGAGCATTCATGATGCCGCGAAACCGTCGCTTGAGCAGTTAATGGCGCGTTTTATCGAGTGGGTTCGGCCAATTTTCGATCAGACGCTGGCAGGGGTGAACCCATTTTTCGATCGCGATTTTCTCAAGGCCTCGGCCTATCGTTATCGTTATGACTGGGGTCCGGGACGACGAATCGTTGATCTTCATACACTTTGTTACGCCCATTACCTTAGCCGCGGTCTCATCCCGCCAATCGAGCAGGGGCGGACGAATATCAACGCCGACGCCACCTTCATTTACGTCGGGTTGCCATCCCAACCGATACCTCATCACGCCCTGACTGACGTCAAGCTCGAAGCCGAAGCCTTCTCTCGTCTTATCAGCGGAAAACCATTACTGGCAGAGTTTAAAGATCACCCGCTGCCGTCATATCTCAGCGCTAAATAGACGGTGCTATAATAGACCGTAGGAATTACAAATCGGTCAAGAAGGAGTGACGGTCATGGAAGTATTGATTCGTCGAGTGTTTCCGATGGGAACGGAGTTCAATGATCGTGGATTGGTTGATCGCGAACACCTGGTGGATGTTTCTTACGCCCAAATCGCGAAAACGTCTTGCGACGTGAGCGCGATCCTGGCTCAGGATGGGATCGGAATAGTCAGGTGGATCGAGAGCTGGGTCTGCCGAGCCGCCGATGGCAAGTATTTCATCTTCTGTCATCATGACGTCGACCAGTTCGACTCGGTTCGCGAGCACAGCACGCGTGGAAACTTTCCCTTCGATATGAGTCAGGTTTGGGAGGCACAGTACGTGATGAGACTCGTCGGACAAAATGACAGCCCTTATCGAGCAATGGTCAATAAGTGGCCAACGTTCGCCATTCTGCGCCAGATCGCTCGCTTCAATGAGGGCGGGGCAGCAGAGATGCTCTTACGCGAATGGGACGAATCCGACATGCGACCAATCGTTGTTGAGTCCATGATCATGACGACCGACACGGTTTTCATGGTTGTTCACGCCAGCAACGAAGCAACCATCAGGGATTGTTTCGCTACAAGAAACGACGAAGAGGTCTTCTGTGTCATCCGCGTCCTCGATCCGTCAATGGCGAATGAAGCGTGTGCAGTTTATCGTGGGCCAGTTCGCTGGGACGCAACTCAGTACTGAGCTCATGGTTGAACAGAACAACAAAGGCCTCGTCATCGTTCGGCGAGGCCTTTTGTCTTTTCGGAAGGTGTTCACCGCCGGTTACCCTCAGTGGTTTTTGGTTTGACTGAGCGAATGTAGTATCCAACCACACTGCCACTCATAGTGCCAATCACGCAGCCGAGCGTCAAACCGAGGAGTGGATAATTACCGAAACCAACTGTCCACATCACGCTGGTCATGATAGCGTTCCAAAACCACATCCCCGCACCCATTAAGTAGTGGCGACGGTATGAGCTCAAGGCACTCCCTGTGAATAAGTACAGCCCATACACAACCGCGACAACAATGGTCGAGTGGAACATGCACATCAACAAGAATGTGACGATGGTCATGATGAACGCCTCTATGGGACCCCATTTGGACCAGATTTGTAATCCCGTCCTGTTTTCCTGGCGCAATGAAATCACCCCCTCATTCTATAGTGAGTACGATACTGGCTCCATTGTATAACACAAAAACAATGCGGCGACTGAGAATTACTACTCTCAGCCGCCGCTTAGATTGGCCGCAATCGAGGCGACCGCTTTCTGTACTCGCGGGAAGATCGATCGCAGTCGGGCCTTGCATTTAGCCCACCATGCCTGTCGAGCCGCCCCTCGGACCTGCCGTTCCTGCACCTCGAGTAGATAATGTGCGTACGTATCATTCCCGTTTCGTATATCCTGGAAATTTACGTACATTTGCCACAGAAAAAACAAAACGATCGCTCCGAAAAGCGCCTCGAATCGCGCCACAATTCACCTCCTCGATGTTTTCTGATTAAATTTTAACAGAATAAAAAAGTAGACCTACTCGTTGTGTGTGTCACAAGTAGGCCCATCCGTCGTCCATCGTTATTCCTCACTTCAGGGGAGAGCGCATTCTTTTTCTTTCCGCTCTCCTAGCCCGTACGCGCATACGTTTGCGTCCCAGATTCTCGATCTGACCACGGAGTGTCTGAACGCAATCCATCGACCCGCCACCAGAGCTACTTTTTTTCATTCCGTTACCCTCGGGTGTGATTCTATTACAAGTGTAAGGGTCAGCCTCTTTAAAAACTTTGAAAATAAAAGCATAATTAAGCATTAAAAATGGCTTAAATAAAGGCCCTATCCCCACTTGCCCCGAGCAGAGCCGAAGGGAATACCCACCAGGTATTCAGGATTATGCTTGACACTCAATATTTTATATGATAAAATATATATAGCATCTGGCAAATAGCAGCAATTTGCCAGCAACCCACAATCAAGGAGCAGAAAATGTTGAAGAATTTCGTCGCAGTAGTGCTCGTAGCAATGCTGGTCATGGCCGTCGGATGTGGTGGCAGCCGGACAGCGGAATCAGCCGAGTCGGTTGCACCGCCGGCAAAGGCGAGGGCCAAGTCCTTCGGCTTCGCTCAGGGCAAGCCAATGGTCAAGCTGGAGGTGGTCGCGGTCAAAAAGCCGGCGATCTACCTCCACCAGTTCAAAAAGACCGTTATCATTGTTCGCGATGATGTCGGCCTTGGACTGGAACCGCGTTGGGGAAATCTCGACCGGTTACTCGCTAAAGTTTTTGGCGAGCTGAACCTCGACCGGCCACGGACATTTGAGTTTGTCTGGACGACAAATCCGAAGCAGAATTTGCTCGTATCATTCCGGTCGCGCGATAAGAAACCGGATGACCGTTATGTCCGGACAACGATTCAGGCCGCGTATCTCCAGGGGAGGAGGCCCCAAGAGTGCCGCGACCTCATCCAGTCGTCGTTCTTGGTCGCTCTCAACACGATCGAGAGCGGCAACCGAAGCTACGCCAATCTGCGGGCTCTGGTCGAGCCACGCTTGGCGTACGCCTTCGACGTTCCGCAGGCAGGCGGGACGGCAGAGTAGTCGTAGGGTCATGCTGCGACCCATACGACTCGAATTGGCCCCAGGACACCGCAAGGTGACCCGGGGCCTTTTCATTTTCATAAAAATAGCAGTACACTAAGAATAGATAGCGAGAAAAGGAGGTGAGGCGCTATGGCAACCAACGTAGATACTGATGGTGTCAAGAAGTTCATTCGGGATCTCTCTCAGAAAAAGCTTTCGAACTCGGAGCAGTTGGCGGAAATGGCGCAGTGGGGTCAGGATAATGTTTTGACGCCACCAGCGAGAACGCGGCTCAATCGAGCGGTGAGAGAACTAACGATCGTTCTACAGTCGCCGAGAGTAGCTCGGCTAGCGGAACAACCGGTGGAACAACCAGAGGTTTGTATCGTTGTTTGCGCCGCGGTGATCCGGGACAAGAAAATTCTGCTCGTCGAAAGTGATGATGTCTGGATTCTTCCCGGCGGCGAGAAGGAGTTAAATGAGAGCGAGACGCAGTGCTTACTCCGTCAGGGCAAGAAAGAGCTGTCGGGAGCAATTTTTTCGAACTGTCGAGCGTATCGTGTTTTTGTGGGGCTTATACCGCACTCGGAAAATCCCCCTGAAGTTCGTGTGTTTTTGTCTGACACCGAAAACACACCCTTTCCTTCGGGTAAAATCACGGCGCTGATGTGGACGGGAACTCCCGAACGTTATCCGCTCTCTAACGTTACCGTAAAGATCATCGAGGCGCTTCGACAAGATGGCTACCTTTAGGAGGCAGGGGTAGTCATCATTTTTTTGTGGCGCGATAGAGGGCAAGAATTTGATCAAAGGTCAGTTCGTGCGGTCGTTTCTTTTGCAGTGCTTCCGGAACGACAACGCCGCTTTGTTTCAAGTTGTTTCCAATAGTTTTACGCGGTTGCCGGAATAATAGTTTAAGGAAACGGGCGAAGGTCTCGGGTTCATCAACAAGTGGCTTCGAAAGAAAATTAATCCTGATTGCCATTGAGTCAACCGCTGGGGCAGGGGAGAAAGCAGTGCGCTTGATGGTACAAATTTTCTTAACCTCGCCCCAAACCCTAAGCCAATTGCTGAAGAAATTCTCGTGCGGTAGGCCGAGCAGGCGCTCGGCGTATTCTTTTTGAACTGTAAATACAAGTCGTTCGGGACGATTCGCCTCGGTCAAAATCTTACGCAGGATCAAGCCGGAGATAGCGTAGGGAATATTTCCGGTCAGCAAGTAATTATTTTTAAACTGAGCCAGATCCGCCCCAAGAAAGTCCTCGTTCCTAATTTCCGTTCGAGGAAATGCTATCAGCTCCGCTGGTAGCTCTGCCACGAAGGTGGCAGCTTTTTGCTGGAGCCGTTCGGCAAAACGCGGATCGAGCTCATAGACAATGAGTCGCTGCGCTTCAGTTAAGTACTGGGTTAGCGCACCATCACCGCCGCCAATTTCAACCACAGTTTTTTTTCGCAATGGATCAAGCGCAGCCGCAATTGTTTCGAGCGCCACTCGATCCTGGAGAAAGCACTGCCCCAGTGATTTTCGCTGGCGTAATTTACCAGTCGAAGCGTGTACCGCCATCATAGCTTGGAACCAAGCTTAAAAATTCAATATGATCGAGCGGCAGTTCGCGGAGGAAGCGCGAGGGAACCGTATCGTGGTAACGACCCCAGGAGCGGCGACGCCGAGCGTAGGAGAGATAGAGTCGCTCGCGGGCTCGGGTTAGGGCAACGTAGGCCATCCGCCGCTCCTCCTCGAGGCCACCCTCACCCTCGAGCACGCTCTTGTGGTGCGGGAAGAGCTCCTCCTCCATCCCGATAATGAAGACGTGCCGAAACTCAAGCCCCTTCGAGAGATGAATGCTCATTAATTTAATTCGGTCGCCTTCCTTATCCTCATCGTGTGCCTGCCAGAGCGTGGCTAAATCGAGGAACTCGCGCAACGCATCAACCAGCGGCAGCTCATCAAAACTACTGGCAACGTTGACCAACTCGGAGACGTTCTGGACCCGCTCAAAATCGTCGCGGATCGTCTCGAGGTAACTGGTCGCGCTCACCACCTCCTTCACGAACTCACTTAGCGTCGGTTGTTCGGTTAGATATTTTTGGAGATAGGTGTAACGCTCGTGGAAGCGTTTACCGCCCGTGAATACTCCCTCCGTTGGTGCTGTTCCCATTAACCACGCCCCAATCGCCTCGGCTGGTTGGGTCAGAATTGTCTCCTGCGCTTTGGGGCCAATGCCACGGGTTGGAACGTTAATAATCCGTTTGAGCGAAATGAGATCACGCGGATTGGCAATGACTCGAAGATAGGCGAGGATATCCTTAACTTCGCGCCGCTGGTAGAAGTGGAGGCCGCCGTAGATGCGATAGGGAATACGTTTCACGATCAATTGCTCTTCGAGCGCTCGTGAGAGTGAATTAATTCGATAGAGGACGGCGATCTCGGCTGCCGGACAACCGCCGCGAATGAGATCGGCGATCATACTTGTAACGAGGATCGCCTCAGCATCACCATCGCTGCACTCATAGAGGGCAATGTCCTCGCCAGCCGAATTTTCGGTCCAAAGGTCTTTATGCTTTTGAAGTTGGTTGTGGCGGATGAGCTGGTTGGCGGCACCGAGAATTTTATTGGTTGAGCGATAGTTCTGCGCCAGAATAAAAGTTTTTAGAGTTGGAAAATCTTGTTCGAGTTCGAGAATATGTTTATAGTTGGTGCCGCGGAAACCGTAGATGGCCTGGTAATCATCGCCGACGACAAACAGATTGCCGTGTTGCTGCACCAAAAGTGATATCAGTCGGTACTGCGGTAGATTGGTGTCCTGAAACTCATCAATCAGGAGGTAGCGGTACTGGTAACGCTGCCGCAGCCCGGCGTCACGTTCGAGCAGTTCGAGCGGCTTGACGATCAAGTCGTCGAAGTCAAAGGCGTGCTGCTCATGAAGCGCTTCTTCATAGAGCCGCCAAAGCTCGGCCACCTGCTGCTCGAGCTGTTGCTCCGAACTGGCGAAGGCCTCCCGACTAAGTAGGCGATTTTTGGCGAAGCTAATACTATGACGAACAAACCGAGGATCAATCCCCCAGTCGGTTCGCTTCAGAATGTCCTTAATCACCGCTAAGGCATCCTCTTCATCGTAGATCAGGAGATCGGGCTTAATCTCGCGGCGGAGGAAGCGCGCTCCCCAGGCATGGAAGGTTCCGACGAATAAGCCGTCACGGTCGATCAGCTTAGCGGTTGGTAGCTTCATCCCTGCCTGTTGGAGCAGGTGCCGGACCCGCTCGCGCATCTCGGCCGCCGCCTTATTCGTAAAGGTTAAGGCGACCACTTCACGGGCCGGGTGGCCATCTAGAAGGACCTTGGCGAGCTTGTGGGTGAGGGTTCTGGTCTTGCCGGAGCCAGCGCCAGCGAAAACAAGGCTAACGCCGTCCGGCTCGATCGCCCTTCGTTGGGCCTCGTTCAGGCCGACGGTTAGGTCAAAATTTGGGGCGGCCTCAGGGATGCTCATAAAATGGCTTAAATCCTTGTGTTCCTATCCACCCTCGGGGTAGGGCGGAGCTTTATAATTAAGGCAACCTCCTGAAGCACCTTTGGGAGGGTTTAATTAAGATTAACACACCACCTTACCATTGGTACCATTGAAAAACTCGGTTTAGCGCTTTTTATCCTGTTGGCAGTGGCGATCGTCAAGTTTACCAGCCTCTCGATCACCGAGGGGGCGACTTTATTGGCCCGTAACTCTGATGATGGCTTCCTCTCGGCCAGCCAAGTGCCGTCTAGTCGGGTAAATCTTGCCAGCATCCAGGCCCGAGACGGCGAGCTAAGTAGCCTTCAGGTTCTGGCGGTGATGGATAGCGCCCAGCAGCAGGAGGAGCTGACCCGGATCGTCCAGCGGGTCGTTATTCCGAAGCACGCTTGGAAGTATAAGGTCAAGCGGGGCGAGACACTTTCTCATATCGCCCTTAAATTTCAGGTTTCAAAGCAGCGTATCCTGAGCCTAAATAATCTCCGTTCGGAGCACGCGGTCCGGGCCGGCCAAACGATCTACCTCCCGCCGGATGTTCGAGTGCTCGCCGCCGAGAAGAAATCAGTCGTTCGGGTTAGGCTCCCGGCCGCACTCGTCCAGGCCCTCGCCCCAGTCGGAAACTGGGTTACGCCCGTTACTGGCCAGCGTAATGGTAGCCTCCATTCACACAACGGCGTCGATGTTGCGGCCAAATGTGGCGAACCGGTCTATGCCGCTGATGATGGCATCGTTATCGAGTCAGCCAACGGCTGGAATGGCGGCTACGGCAATATGATCAAGCTTCAAAACGGTGTGGCCGTAACGCTCTACGGTCACTTAACCGATCGTTTCGCTAATCTCGGTGACTACATTAAAAAGAGCACGCTTATTGGTACGGTTGGATCGACTGGACAGTCAACCGGCTGCCACCTCCATTTCGAGGTGCGCGGCGCCCAGAACTTCCTTAAGTTGGTGCAGTAGTTGATAGCTTTTCAGCTGCTAACAGCTTCATTAGCTTTCGGTTGGTAACCTCGTTGTTATAATTGATTAGGTATTAGGTCAATTAGAAATTGGTCATTTTCAATTGGGGCCCGTAGCTCAGTTGGCAGAGCGCCGGTTTTGCATACCGGAGGCCACCGGTTCGAATCCGGTCGGGTCTACGAATTAATTTTTTTAGTTTTTATCTTCATATATGAATAAAAATGTATCAGTCTCAATACTCTTGGCGCTGCTCCTGATTGGAGGCGCGTGGCATTATTCTTTTTTGAAAAAGAGCGGTAATGCACCGCTGGCGGCCGATACTGCTTTAGCCGCTCGGTTTGATCGATTAAGTAAGAGCGGCAACTCCTCTTGCTCGGCCGCGTTTACAAATTCACTCGACAGCATGTCAGACTCGGCGCGGTTGCAGGGTTCGTGCTGCAGCGCGATGGATATGCACCGCTACAGCGAACAGGTGATGGGACTTGAAAAATACAAAGGCATTCCGGAAATTCCGTCTGATCCCTATGATGTTGATGCTGGGTTAGCTAAAAAATTAAAGGGGTATTACGACCTTCCGCTTACGTCCGAGGAACAGCAAGCCTACGATTATGCGATGACGCACTCAGACGAGAAGGGACCGTGCTGCTGTAAGTGCTGGCGTTGGCAGGTTTATGGTGGTTTAGGTAAATATCTAATCAAGCATTATCAGTTCACCGGCGAACAACTGACCGAGGTCTGGAATCTCTCCGACGGCTGTGGCGGCGGCGACGAACATCATCACTCCTCCCCTTCGGCTCCGCTCAGGGCAAGCTAACATGGAACAAACCTTCACCTGTCCGATGCACCCGGAGGTTGTCTCCGGTAAACCTGGGCGGTGTCCTCGCTGTGGTATGGCGCTGGTGGCTTCAACCGGCGCGCCTGAAGTTGTACCTCAAGCTACGGATAAAGGACTCGGATCTATTACCTGGCGGAGTTACCTGCCTTTACTGGTAATCATTCTAATGATTGCTACCGTGGCGGCGGTAGTTTCCTGGAATGAGTATCGTGCTGGTCAATTTTTACCCGCTAATTTTATTCTGCACTTTATGACCGGCTTCTTTCTCGTCTTTGCTGGATTCAAGCTGATGGACCTGAAAGGATTTGCCGATGGTTACTCCACCTACGACTTAGTGGCCGGACGCTTCTTCGTTTATGGCTACCTCTATCCTTTCATTGAGTTGGCCTTTGGGCTAGTGATGCTTGCTGGTTTTCATCCGGTCTGGCTTTTAGGGACCGAATTCGTGATAATGATTTTCAGTGGTCTCGGCGTCGCCCGGAAATTGGCGCGTCGAGAGCAATTCCAGTGTGCCTGTCTGGGTACCTTCTTGAAGGTGCCGCTTACCTACGTTACGCTCCTGGAAGACTTTGGTATGGCCGCTTTGGCGCTGGTTCTTGTTTTGTTGACTTAGTATGAAAAATATAGACTATCAAGGAATTTTATATGGCATCATCGCCTTAATCTGCCTTATCGGAGCTGGGCTTTTTGTCACTCGCGGTCGGGCGCCTTCGTCGGTCGAAACAACTGGCGGCCGGTATTGTTCAGCCGCTGGCATATTTACTAACATAAAGCCGATTCAAAGCCACCGATCATACTGCCTAAGGTCCGATTCGAACGGGAAGACGTACTCCGTCAACACGCCGATTTATCCTGAGCGGAGCCGAAGGAATGAGTATTCATTTTCTGTCGTAGATGATCGAGGCGATACCCTGAAAAACTTCGCCATCACCCACACCAAACCGATGCACGTGATCGTGGTGAGAAAGGATTTACAATACTTTCAGCATATTCACCCCGAATTTAATCAGGCGACCGGAGTCTTTATCTTTAAGGACCTGACTTTTCCGGCCGATGGCGTCTATCGTATTTTTGCTGATTTTGCACCTGGTGGCGGTCAACAACACGCGATGGGCATGTCGCTGCCTGTAACTATTTCGGAGGACGTGTCGGTCGGTGCTGGCTCACAGTACATAGTTAAACCACTCGGGTCGGAGGAAAAAGTAAAGACTTTTAACGGTTATCGGATCTCGCTTTCATCCGATCAGCCGCTCGTTGCCGGTCGGGAAGTCATGCTCATGTTCAATCTAAGGCAAGACGGCAGGCCAATAACTGATCTGCAACAGTATCTCGGCGCGCTCGGGCACAGTATCATTCTCCGCGAGGACAGCCTTGACTTTATTCACGCCCACCCGATGGAAGATAGTAATCGACCCCAAACTGGCGAAGTTGGCTTTATGGTTAATTTTCCCGAGTCGGGTAGATATAAAATTTTCACTCAATTCCAGCGGGGCGGGAAGGTTTTTACCACTGATTTCGTGGTAGCGGTCGCAAAAGATTAAAAAATTAATTATTTTTATCTATGAACATAACAACGCGCTGGCAGGCTTCGACACCGCATCTGCTTAGCATTCTTCGCATCGTCGCCGGGTTTCTTTTCATTCAGTACGGAAGTACGAAGCTCTTTGCCTTTCCCGCAGCGGTGATGCCGGGCGGTGGTACGGCTGCGTTAATGTCGTTACCTGGACTTGCGGCTACCCTGGAGCTGATCGGTGGCATGCTTTTACTTGTCGGTCTGTTCACCCGTCCGGTCGGTCGCCTTCATCCTGTCAGGCGAGATGGCGGTGGCGTATTTCTTGGGTCATGCCGGGCAGGGGATCTGGCCAGTTCTCAACGGCGGCGCCCCGGCGGTTTTCTTCGCCTTTCTCTGGCTCTACATCTCCGCCGCCGGACCCGGTCCCTGGAGCATTGACGCAGCTCGACAACGCAAAGAAAAAATTGCTTAAAAAATCTATGGAGTTTCAGGAACAAGTGGAGATTATGCGGGAGGGCGGGGAAATCCTGGCCGGGGCGTTGGCCGAGCTGAAGCGAGCGACGGTGCCGGGCAAGACTGGCGCCGAACTTAACCTTCTGGCCGAGGACTATATTCGTTCGCACGAGGCCGAACCGGCTTTCAAAAACTACAAACCGAGCTTCTCTAAATCCGCCTATCCCTATACGCTTTGCCTGTCAGTGAATGACATTGTCGTTCACGGTTACCCGACCGCAGAGGTCGTATTACAGGAGGGCGATGTGGCGAAGCTTGATCTTGGCCTCAAGTTCAAGGGCTACTACCTTGATGCTGCTATTACGACGCCGGTTGGCCGGGTTAGCTCCGAAGCGCGACGCTTGATCGAGGCGACTCGCCAATCACTCCAGCAGGCGCTCAAAGTTACCAAGCCCGGCCGGACGCTCGGCGATATCGGCTGGGTGATCGAAAGCACCCTCGCCGATGCTGGTTTTACCTCAGTCAAGTCTCTCTGCGGCCACGATATCGGCACCTACATTCACGGCGACCTCCAGGTCCTCAACTTCGGCGATCCCGGTACCGGCCAGAAGATTACGCCGGGGATGTTCTTCACGATCGAACCAATGGGTTCAATCGGCAGCGATCACACCATTCAGGACGACGATTTCGTTTTCAGAACCGAAAACGGCTCAATCGCTACACACTTCGAGGTCACGCTCGCCGTCCACGACAAGGGCAACTACGTCCTGACGCCAGTTTTGGGTTTATAGAAAGATGCGCATTGCGTTTGTAGGAAAGGGAGGGTCAGGTAAAACAACTCTCGCGGCATTGCTGAGCCGCTTCCTGGCTGAGCGTGGTGCATCCGTATTAGCAATCGATGCCGATATCAATCAGCAGCTCGCCATAACGCTTGGTATGGATGAAGCATCGGCGGAGGTAATTCCGCACCTCGGCAATGAAGTTGATCGAATCAAAGATTATCTTCGAGGAACAAATCCTCGCATTCGATCCACTGACGTAATGGTAAAAACAACCCCGCCAGGTTCAGGGTCGCGACTCCTCCGTCTTAGTGAGCATAATAAAATTTGGGAGCACTTTGAGCGAACAATCAACGGGGTGCGTCTGCTCGCTACCGGGCCCTTCACCGAGGACGACCTTGGGATAAGTTGCTACCACGCGAAGACTGGTGCGGTCGAGCTCATTTTGAACCATCTGGTCGATGGCCCCGGTGAATACGTTGTCGTGGATATGACTGCTGGCGCTGACTCGTTTGCCTCCGGTTTGTTCACTCGATTTGATCTAACTGCATTGGTAGTCGAGCCAACAAGGCAATCACTGCGTGTTTTTGAGCAGTATCGACGATATGCCGAGGGGTATGGCATCCGTCTTGTCGTCGTTGCGAATAAGGCAGCAAATACCGACGACCTTTCATATATCCGTGATTCAGTCGGTGACTCGCTCATTGCCGTTATCCCAGTCTCAGATTTTATTCGAAGGCTTGAACGAGGAGAACCTCAACCGTTCGTTCGAGTTGAACCTGCTATACGCGAGGCGTTAGCAACCATAAAAACTGAACTTGATCTTTGCGAAAAAGACTGGCAAAAATTTCACCAGTTAACCGTTCATTTCCACGTTAAGAATGCCGAAAGTTGGGCGAATGCGGTGGTCGGAGAAGATTTATCAGAGCAGGTTGATCCTGAATTTGCATTTGACTCAAATATAGTGGATAATAAAAGCAGTAACGAAAAGTAGAAGAGGAGGTGATATCGTGTCATTTAAATTTAGCCCAGAAACACAAGCTCGGGCGCGTCAAGGTGTCTTGACCGCGAAGGAAGTGATCGCTGAGCTCGAGGGAACGATGCCCTTTGCCATGGCGGTTTACGATCGCCTGGCGCAGCAGCTTCGTGAGCAGGGCGGGGTAGTGATATATGCACCCCAACCGCTCGCGGCCGATGCGCCACTATCTCGGCAAACGGAGATGGCGCAGGAGCGAACGGAGCTAACGCGCATCGCCGCATCCGACTCGGTCCGACGGCTGATGGAAGAGCACTTCGGTTTTCAGATGTGCTTCCAAAACTGCCACAAAGTCATCATTCGCCAGCCCGGCGATGAAACGACCGACGAAGAGTGGCAGAAGGAAACATCGCTCGCCAGTCAGGTTCTCAATCAAGCGACCGGTATGCAGCACTGCTAACACCAGTCACGCTCGACGTTAACAAGGCCCGCATGGGGTGTCACAACCTCATTCGGGCCTTTATTTTTTATTGTTAAAATTAGGTCAGCAAAAGGAGGTGAACAAAATGTTCTCTCAATGGAAAGAGGAGTTTGACGGAGGCATGCGTTGCTTAAAGCGCGTTTGTTTCGGCGTCTACCTGATCTTAATGGTTGTCGCTGTGACCGTGAAACCACCGGCAGGCTTTGATCCGGTCGCGTTCTGGGGCACAACGATTTTCGTCTCCGTCTGCCTTGTTCTTGCCGGCTACATAGCCGGTCTCGATAAAGGATGGCGAGCAGGGACAAGGGCGAGCCTGCCTCTCTTGTCGATGGTTGTCATGGGATCGGTATCTGCCGCGCTGATTGGCAGGAACCACGTGACTGAAGCGTTTGTGGGCAGCTTATTCATCGTCATCTGCATGTTCGTTTTCATGCAGCCATTTGTCTACTGGGGCAGTACCTACTATCAACGCCTTCAGGCTTTACGGTGAACCAATCAGTTCGAGCTGCGGCTTCCCAGACATTTTGGGAAGCCGTTCTGTTTGCTACAATAAACAATATTGGTGGGGTGGCCGAGCGGTTTAAGGCGCAGGCCTGGAAAGTCTGTTGGGGGGCAACCTCCTCGCGAGTTCGAATCTCGCCCCCACCGCTAGGGTTGGGTTCGCCACCGCTTTCAGCGGGGTCTATATAAACATAAAAACTGTAAAAATATGGAAGGAAAAACACATTATGAACGAATTATCGGTGGAACTAAAGAAGAAAAAGAAATAGCTTCTAAGGAACTTCAGGTGGTATTTGATGAAAGAGCCGAGGAATTCGCCGAATATGAGATTGAGAAAAATCTTGAAGATTTAGAAATTCTCAAAAAAACAGAGTCAATTATTGATAAGATAGTTTTGCAATACGGCGGCAAGCCGAAAGCACTTCCGCTTGATCATATATATGTCCTTAAGCCTGGCAGTGTTTTGGCAATGACTGAAGGCAGGCTCGCTGGTGGCATTCATAAACCAATAGGACTTAAGATCGGTGTTGAAAAAGGTAAATCGAAGTTATTGTTTGCAACCACGGTAGCCCACGAATTATTCCACTTGAAGTCATACAAATCTGCTCGTGTTGGTAAATCACGAGAAGACGTGCGCCTCTATCGAAGCGGTCTTTCTATGATTGATAGAAAAAACTTTAACGAAGAAGGTGGCGAAGAAAAAGAATATTTTGCTATGCTTGAAGAAGCTATTGTTGCTGAATGTACAAGAAAATTTCTTGATGAAATCAGTAAAGACAGTGCCTTTGATGAAGAAGTTGAGGCGATTAGAAAATTTAGAGATTGGATTGTATTATACTATCGTCGCGACGGAATACCCGAAGAAAAAATTAAAGAGTTTGAGAAAGAATTGAAATACATTACCGATCCGCAAGATAAAGTAGAACGTGTGCTTGCCTCCTCCGATGACGAAGAAAAAAGACAAGCATATGCGGCAGGAATGTTCGATGCTTTGTATGAAAAGGGAGAAATAGAAACAATGGAAAGGTACAGTGAGCGGAAAAAATTGAATGAACTTCTTGATAAATTGTTTGCAAATTCTGGCGGTAAATTCAAAAATCGAGACGAAGTTTTTGATGAATTTGCAAGAGCTAATTTTTCAGGAAATTATTTACCCCTTGCTCGGACTGTTGAAAGTATTTTAGGAAAAGGATCGTTTAGAAAATTAGCAAAAGAATTCAGCGAAGAACCGGAAAAAGAGGAACATAAAACTTCTGAATCATCTAATTCATAATCACACTGATGCCAAATGAAAAAAATCACCCCACATCTATGGTTTGACAAAGAAGCGAAGGAAGCGACGACGTTCTACACCTCACTCTTCTCAAATTCAAAAGTTAAAAGTGTCACAACGATCACTGGCACACCCTCTGGCGACTGCAATATCGTTACCTTTAAACTTTCTGGCCAAGATTTCATGGCGATCAGCGCCGGTCCGTACTTCAAACTGAATCCATCAATATCATTGTTTGTCGTCTTTGATAATGAAACAGAAATCGAGGCGGTCTGGAATAAATTAATTGAGGGAGGGAAGGCATTGATGCCTTACGACAGCTATCCCTGGGCACATAAGTATGGATGGCTACAAGATAAGTATGGACTTTCGTGGCAACTCTCGTGGAGTGAGCATCATAAATTGGAGCAGAAAATCACCCCGCTGCTTATGTTCACCGGAAACGTAGCCGGTAAAACAAAAGAGGCGATCGAGACATACTCTGGTATTTTTCCTAACTCCAAGGTTGACATACTGGTACCGTATACAAAAGATGATGGTGATAAGGAGGGGTTTATCAAACACGCCCGCCTTACGCTCGCTGGTCAGAACTTTATGGCAATGGATAGTTCACGGCAACATAACTTTGGCTTTAACGAGGCGATTTCGTTTATGGTTCACTGCGACAGTCAGGAGGAGATCGATTACTACTGGGGAAAGTTATCGGCGGTGCCTGAAGCCGAGCAGTGTGGCTGGCTTAAGGATAAGTACGGCGTGTCATGGCAAATTGTTCCAACCGTTATGACTGAGATGATGACCAGCGGCAACAAGGAAAAAATTGCGCGCGTTACTCGGGCCTTTCTCAAGATGAAGAAGTTTAATATTGTAGAATTACAGAAAGCGTACGAAGGATAATGAAGTTTCACCGCCCATGAAAAAAACTATATTCATCATCGGACTGGTCGTGGCCGTGGTCGCGTTCTGGCTCCTGCGGCCGTTGTTTGTGAGCCGGACGGTACATGAAGCGGAGATTTCGGTTGCGACGGTGCCTCAAGGTGTGGCAACGGGAACCACTGCGACCACAGAACCGGAGGGAACAACAATGAGGCAGGGGAGCTTCGTCAATGCTGATGGATTTCACCGTGCCTCGGGCAAGGTCAAGTTGACGCAGGTAAATGGTCGTTCGATCGTCCGTTTCGATAATGATTTCCAAGTAACGAATGGCCCTGATCTCTTTGTTATTTTTGGGAAGAATGGCAAGTACGACGGCACTGCCCGCCTTAGCGCCCTCAGGGGCAACATTGGCAGCCAGAACTACGAGGTTCCCGCCTCGCTCAATCCGGACGACTACAATGAAATTTGGATTTGGTGTCGCGCCTTCAACGTTCCCTTCGGCCACGCTGAGCTTCGGTAATCGTTCATTCGATGCACCAGCTAAGCAAGCTTTTCAAACTCCTCGAACTGACCCGCTCGCAGGTGCAGCAAGGCTACATTCTTTCGCGAGTTCGAAAACACGCCTTGAGTGACCTGGCTCAGCACCAATATCTTGTCTCCGTCATTGGTTGGCAGCTCGCACGCTTGGCGAAACGAGCCGGAGCGAAGATTGACGTAGAAAAAGTGCTTGAGCTCTGTCTCGTGCACGACCTTGGTGAACTTCTTGGTGGTGATATCGGGAAGTATTACGCCATTACCAATCCGCGCGCACGAAAACTCGCCAAGGCGTTTGAGTCAGAAAATCAACGCTTTCTAACTCAATTCTTTGGAGCTGATAGCCAACGCGTCGCAACGCTTTTTCGTGAGGTAATGACGAAAAGTACTGATGAGGGGAAGATAATGAATATCGCCGATCGAATGGAGTGCGCCCACTATCTTACCTATCTCAACAATTTTGAGCGGCCAGATTTTGATATTGCCAAAAGCACACTCGAAATAGCTCGACAACTCAAGGACCGCAAGGCCAGGCAAACAATCACTGCATTCATTCGTACCTGGAGTCGAGACATTAAACGAAAAGATCACAGAAAAAGTGAACTTTTGTAGAATGCCAGCCTCGCTCTATCATCTCCAGGTCAATGTTTCCGAACCGAAACGTTCTTTCCCGTTCTATAAAGATTTTCTCGGTTATCTTGGCTGGGCAGTGAAGAGCGAAGGAGAAGATTACCTCGGTATCGGGAATGATACAACTGATCTCTGGTTAATCGCAACCGAAGCGGCGTACCGTGACAAATTGTTCCACCGAAAAAATACCGGACTCAATCACCTAGCCTTCCGCCTAGAGAGCAGGGAAGCGGTAGATCAATTTCATCGTGAATTTCTTCAGGCGCACGGTATCCCGACCCTCTATAACACGCCAAAAGAATTCCCCGAGTACGGTCAAGGCTACTACGCCGTCTTTTTTGAAGACCCAGACCGGATTAAACTCGAGGTGGCGTATGTGCCGAAACCCTAAGAGAACCAATTGTCTAGTTTTTCTTTTTTGAGTTCGCTTGGTTTAACTGGTTCGGGGCCGGGCGGCTGATTGACCCGACGTTCGAGTTGGACGCGACGGTCTGGTAAGCATTTTGATCGAAGCGTTTTGGTGCTAAGATAGAGGGCGAGGAAGAATAGGATGGCGAGTATTTGGTTGACCCAGAAAAAATTTTGCGGAGCGAGACTATAAGAGATCATCGCATAGTATTCAAACACCAGGAAACCGAAAAGTGAAATTATTGTAGTGAGCGTAACGGTCCAGCGTTGCTGCGGATTGATCAGGCCGGCCGCCAGAACAATGACAAGCACCGCCAAGACGGAAACAACGGTCGGGACGGGCAGGGCACTTCGGAAGAATGGGCCACTCGCAAGCATCAATAGTCCGGAAACAATCAAAAGCTGCCTTACGGTGTCCCCATAGTAGTGGGACTTGATCATTACATTTAATATACCACCAGCGTTATAATTTGACCAGTTTCTAAAATTACGAAAGGTGGTCAGAAATGATTCAGCCAGAGTCGTTTCCGGGCGACATCGAACTTGTCTGCATGGTGCTTTTTGCTCTTGCTTGCGTCATCTTTTCGCATTTGTTCCTTGGGGGAAGGCGGGGGCAACGATGAGCCACCACCAAGAAGTTTGAGGGCCAGGAACGCTGCTCGTGTTGGCAGTGTTGGGCGGATTCCTGTTCACCTGTTGGGTCTTGGATCACCTGAATCCCCACAAACCGAAGTAGGTGAGTGGGGAGTTCATTTTGCTTTATAATCCAATCAATGTCTCTTCGTGACGTTTTGAAATCGCTCCAACCAGGGCAGGCGATTCTCCACTACAATATCGCGACTTTTGAGCAGTTCAAGGCTGGTGTTGGAGCGGTTCGCGAAACTGGTATTCCACTCATTTTTGGAGTTTCCGAGGGTGAGGAGAATTACCTTGGAATTGATACGGTTCGAGCGGTTATTAGCCAGGCGGTGGCATCGTCGCAGGCCGCGGCCGATACTGGAGCGGGGAAGGAGCTGCCACTTTTTCTCAATGCTGACCACCATAAAACGGTTGAGGCAGCTAAGGGTGCGCTCGATCACCAGTTCGATGCAATCTTGTTCGATGGTTCAGAGTTATCATTTGACCAAAATATTTCGCGAACTAAAGAAGTTACTGATTATCGAGATAAACAGGGGAGCGATGCCGTGATTGAAGGCGAGCTCGGCTACCTGGCCGGTAAGTCTGATCTCGAGGCCGAGGTTGAGGTCAAGGAGGAGTACTTCACTAAACCCGAGGAAGCCGAACGGTTTGTCCGTGAAACTGGCGTGGAACTTTTAGCGGTTTCAGTCGGGAACGTCCACGGTATTCCGGATCGGATTGTTCGCGCCGGCAAGACCCAAACGAAGGAAGAGATTGATGTAAACCGTCTTCGAACGATTTCTCAACGCCTTGAATCATCCTCAGCGAAGTCTTTTCTCGGCTTAGTGCTTCATGGTGGCTCTGGAATTACCGATGAGGACTTCCGCAGCGCAATTGAGGCTGGAGCCCATATTGTTCACCTTAACACGGTCTTCAGGAACGTCTGGAAGGACCAGCTGCAGAAATCCTTGAAGCAGAAGACGATCACCCCGTACAAGATGCTCCAGGAGGTCGTCCAGGCGGTTCAGGAACGGGTAGTCTACTACCAACGCCTCTTCTGGTCAGCACCGACGTTGTAGAGCCCCTCAGCTATCTTAGGTCGTAAAAGTATTATTTCACGAACTTAGATATTTCGAGAAAACCCGGGGGATTGACTTTATCCTTCCCCACCCTTATACTAGATCTGGTTTGTAGGTGTTAAGGATCTCTCAGCTCCGCAAGGCGAGCAAAAAATAGGAGAACCGCCGCCTACAAACCTTTTCTTATTCTTTCGTTAAATCACGCGGTAACATAATAATCCGTTCACCATCTGTTCTACAATGTTTCCGCAATTTGTCACGACTTGTGGTGAGCCCGGTCGAACCATCAGTGACCCACTGCTGCCCATCCCACCACTCAATTTGATCGAAATTTGTTTTATACAGGCCTTTTTCGCCAAAAGCGGTACCAAGATATAAATATTGCTTCCCGGCTTTCTGCGCTCGCAGCGCTACGTCAGTCATCAGCCATAGACCAAGCGATTGCTGGACATAGGCGAGATCGTAGAATGAGTACCAGAGGTGCGCCATATATTCGTCAGTGACGAGAAACACGTATGCTACCGGCTTACCATCGAGGCGATAACCGGAGATGGTGTTGAGTAACCCACCGTCGAGCATAAACCGAAGGCGCTCCTCAGGCATAATCTCGGGACCGTGGCGTTTGGCGAAGTAATTAAGGCAAAATTTAACAAAGTCCCGATCGTGCGTATCGAACTCAATAACCGGCACATCACTTCCATCGCACTTTCCTCCAAATTTCTTATACACCCGTCGATTCTCGCTGCTTAACTCGAAGCGGCCGAGATCAATCCGCACCTGCCGCGCCATAAAGAAATTACCAGGACGATCATGATTCGGAGTTGAAAACGGCAGGAACCCCGCCTCGTAAAGATCAGCTAATCGATCCCCCGCCTCGAGCAACGCGGTCGGGTAGTAGGCGAAAGAAAATGTATCGCCGCTCCGCCCGACTTCACTGTGGAAAATCTTCATCGGTAACCTATTTTAAAGATATTTTTTGCGCTCGTATCTTCTTGCCGAAAAATTTACTCCCCAACGACGAAAATTTATTCGTCAGATCTGTCGTATAGAAGCAGACTTTCCTACTTTTTCCGAGTTTCTTTACAATTTCTTGATGCTTTTGCAAATAACTTTCCAGTTTTTCAGGAACGATCCTTTCTTCGGAGATAACACGAATACCTGAGCCAATTATCTCTTTAATTTTATTTTCTAGAATTCCATAGTGGGTACATCCAAGAATTAACGTATCTACGCGTTTCTTTTTGAGCGGTTCAAGATATTTCTTCAAAATTATCTTTGTAGCTCTCGAATTCTGCTCTCCTGCCTCTACAATTGGAACCAGCAAGGGGCAGGCATTTTGAAAAACTCTTACTTTTGGGTCAAGTTTTGCAATCTCTTTGGTGAAAGCGCCGGATTGGACGGTCCCTTCTGTTCCTATAATACCGATTTTATTTTTGATCGTCCTTGCAACTGCTTCTTCGGCGGCTGGAATCAAAACGCCTAAGACCTTCTTATCAGGATAGCGTTTCGGTAGGTACTCTTGCTGGATTCTTTGCAAAGCATAGCCAGAAGCAGTGTTGCAAGCAAATATCACAAGTTCGCACTTATGCGCGAAAAGAAAATCTACTGCCTGCTGGGTGAATTCATAAACTATTTCCGCCGATCGTGTTCCATATGGAGTACGCGCCGTGTCTCCTAAATAAAGATAGTTATAACTGGGTAATTTTCTCACTAAGCCACGTAGTATATTAATCCCCCCAAATCCGGAATCAAAAACTCCTATGAATTTCCCCTTACTTTTCTTCATAAAGAGCGCGTTGCCTTTTTATGATACTTGCCGAAATAATTTCAACTAGATGAAAGATCCGGTTTGTGTTTCTTTTCCTTCCTCGTCTCTTTTAACGCTCTCTATCATGGTAACCTGACCATTCCTCCCTTCGGCTACCTTTAAATAGCCGCCATCCTCAGCCGGCGCCTCAACGAGGTACAGCTCTTGATCATCGTCAAGATTTGCGAGTTTTATCTGCCGTGAGCCCTCTTTCGGTCCTGGTGTTACTTCAGCGTGGAAGCGTTCGGCAACCCGCTCAAGAATACCGGCGAAATTCTGTTGCAGGATAAAATCACCGTGCTTGTGATCACCCCCAACTGATTCAAGTGCAACATTTTCGACTTGTTGAACTTGATTGTCGGTCGGCGCATCCCAATTGTCCTTTGTCCGACCAAGCGCAGCGAGAAGCTGCTCAAATGCTTGACTACGTCGTGCGAACTCTGGATGGACCTGCTCTTCCCTGCCACTTTTACCTCCAAAAGGATTTTCTATTCCCATGGTGTCTTCTTATTAATATCGCCCTTGAGCCGGCGCGCGGAGTCGAACCGCGGACCTTCTCCTTACCATGGAGATGCTCTGCCAACTGAGCTACACCGGCCTTCTATAGCTTCATTATAATAGCAATATTGACAAATTGCCTTCTATAATGAGTCGCATGAGCGTTTTGTCCAAACCCGATATCCTCCTGCACTTCAAGGCTGGCAATATTGTCATCCATCCCTTTAATCCGGCCAACCTGGCGAACACGAGCTACGACGTCCGCCTCGGTAAATACTTCTTTCGTCAATTTCTTTTAGATATTACCCAAACTCTTAATCCCTTCTATCGAAAGTCAGTCGCTAAGCTCTATTCTGAACCACAGGAGGCACCGTTGGTAAAAGAATACTCCTCCCCGAAAAATCCTTTTCATAACCTCTCCCCCAAAGACCGTATTATTCTCATCTCTCCAGGCGAAACCATATTGGCGCACACGATTGAGTTCATCGGCGGTAAAAATGGCGTCGGTACCTTGCCAGCCGTTACGACTGAAATGCGTGCCCGAAGTTCAATCGGTCGTCTTGGTGTAGCGGTCTGTAAATGTGCTGGCTGGGGCGATATTGGCTACATCAATCGCTGGACGATGGAAGTTACCAATTTTAGCAGCTGCATCATCCCCCTCCCCGTTGGCCTCCGCATTGCCCAGATCATTTTTCATGCTGTTACGCCGGTGCATGAAAAAGATCAGTATCAGGAACGGGGTAAATATCAGGCCAAAGGACAGCTCGCCAAGCTAAGAAAAAATTGGAAGCCAGAGCTGATGCTGCCTAAACTCTACCTCGACCCCGATCTCGGCCACTTCTCTCGCTACGCGAAGGGGTAGCTAAATACTCTCGCCGTAAACGCCCCTTAAAAGATCTAGGTCTTTGCTGGTCTGCTTAAGTAATTGAATATTTTTCTGCTCCATGCTTTCTAAAACCTTAGTGCCGTCCAGGTCTCCGGCTGTCTTTTTGTATACTTCCCTTAGGGCAGCAAAGTCTTTAATGAAACAATGACCGCCAGCACCGCGACCACTCTTATGAACTGGAGAAGCGTATCTATTTGGAATATGAGGATCTGCCTTTAGTACTTCTTCTATAGCTTTCCAGTCAGCTCCGAACTTTTGAGCCAGATCATACATCAGATTAAAAAATATAATTTGCGTATAAGCACTGCAATTATGCGCATATTTGATCAGCTCGGCTTCTTCGCTAGTAACAATTGATTTAAGGGGAGCTTCCGGCAAGATGGCTAAGACAAGCTCAGCCGCCCGTCTATGTTCAGCCGAATTATTGGAAACGCCAATAACATTTAAAAATGGATGCGCGGCATCGTAAGCGGCTGTTGCCTCACTTAAAAATTCTGGCGAATGCATAACAATGCGATCAGGAAATTCTTTTTGAATCACCTTAGTTAAGCCAGGAAATATCGTCGATTTAAGCACGATGATCGCGCCAGCGTTAGTTAACGATAAAACGCTACGAATAATACTGGCGTCGTAACCACCTTCGGTTGTCGGAGTTGGAACAGCCACAAAAACAACCTCGCAGTCCTTTATCTTATCTTTGTTGGCACAGTACGGCTCTTCTTTGGCATATCGTATGATACTATGGCCGCGTGATTCAAAATCATCGGCGTAATTTTTACCAACATAACCCTGACCAATAAAGCCAATCTTGACGTTGCTCATAATTATTCGTGCCCAGGGTGGGGGTCGAACCCACACGGCCTTGCGGCCACGACGTTTTAAGCGTCGCGCGTATGCCATTCCGCCACCTGGGCGTCTTTTTATTATATCGAATCGCGGCGGTGAATCTCCCTGAGAATTCGTTGGAAAACTTGACGCGGTGTCCCCTGCCCTGAAATATCGATTAAAGCTCCCTGACGTTTCAAATACGCAATCCCTGGGGAAACCTCCTTTCGAAAAATTGTGAGCCGCTCCTTAATAATTTTCAGACGATCAAGGTTGTCAACCCGGTGCCGAAGCAGTGATCGTCGAATCGCTTCCCGATCGGATATTTTCGGGTGAATAAAGTAATATTCACCGAGCTGGCAGTATTGGTGGAAGATATCGAGGTAAACCCGCGCTTCGAGCGCCCGTCGCGGCGATCCTGAGACAACAATTGATTCATGTTTCCGAATCGATTGGAGTACACGCTCGCGGATGAGATAAATAACAAAACGCGAGGCAAATAGGTCGCCACGCCGGAAAAGCTCCTTTTGGTGCTGAACATCAATCGTTACCCCATCGACGTGGAGCTTTCGTAGTTTCGTCCGTCGGAAAAACGCCTTGGCCACATCGCTAACCGTCACTCGTTGCGCCCGAAAACGCTTGGCTAGAAAATCCGCCTGGGTATCCTTGCCACAGGCCGGCTTGCCGGTGATAAAGAAAATTTTCATAGTGTCATATTATACGGTGATATAATACAAATTAGTTTCTATCAAACGGAAGGTGATCCTATGTCACAACAGATTTTCGGCTTGCTGCTGTTCTATGAGCCACCGGCTGGAGGGGAGCGATTGTGGTTATTGGTTAAGCATAAGCTGGGTTGTGGTGGCGAAACTTGGAAGCTCTATACCGGCGCGTACCTGAGTAATCGTTCGCCGTCGACTCAGCGACCCACGCTTCGATTACAACCAGCCTCGACAGCGCCGTCGAGGCAACAGAGCCAGCCACGTGATCCTTGGGTCTTAGCGAGACGCCGAGCCGAACAGGTGACCGGCCTAACTGATCTCGTTCAGATAGAAGGCTTCGAGACTGAAATGACCTTCCTGAACGCTAAAGCTGAGGAGACGACCGTGTTGCTTTTCCTCGCCAAGACTGTTGACGCGGAGGGTATGAATCGTCTTGCTGCCCAGCACGTTACGGTTGGCTGGCACCCAGCTCGGTGGGCAAAGAATCTCATCGGGTTTCGCAAGCAACAAGATTTACTCCGAGAAGCCGAAGCGTTCCTCGGCTCACCAATTCAGGATGAAGCGGCGGCATCATTCCATCGTGGTGTCTATCAGAAACGCGGAGATGGGCTGAATCGGTTGGAACGATTGAGGAAGGGCTCTGATGAAGTTCGATTAGAAGCCCCCTACCCCAGCTCAGCTTCAGAAGAAGCTGGGACCAACTGGCTCAAACCAGTGAAATTGGAACGTCGATGAGGTCAAGAATTCCGGTTACGCACAGGTTTCCTCACCCAGAACTTGTGCGTATTTTTTATGTGTGTCTTTACAGTTTGGCTAGAACCTATTTTATCAAAAACT
>OBEQ012129441.1_pt1 | contig 24143 bp, 23 predicted proteins | sample 1670901 | NCBI WGS metagenome assembly OBEQ01 (sample SAMEA104232315, study PRJEB22302) | groundwater metagenome | biome: forest; feature: aquifer; material: groundwater | place: USA | collected 2011-08-07 | depth 5.4 m | reverse complement strand
TGCTCACCACCGTGTCTTTTGGACAAGCAGTCCAGGTCGTACCGTTATCTCTTGAAACATAATAGGTAATGCCCCCTTTATTCAGCGTTTCATCCGCCACCAGAAGCGCTTCCTTAGGCGCCACAGATTCCGAGAAGGAAATCGATTTCACCTCGGCAGAACCGGAGGGATTCGGCGCCTCATAAACTTTGAAATACGTGTCATAGCCGTCCCCCAATGCCACCCAGCTTCCGGAACTATTTTTGGACACAGGATGCCCCTGAGGATAGGGGTTGTTATTGGCCGCGCTTCGCACGTAGACGTGATTCTGATTATTACCCACCGCATCCACGTTTTCGATCACGGCATGATAAAAGGTATTGGCTTGAATCGTAACCGGCGTTATCAAAGTCGCGGTGAATTCCTCGAAGCTGGGATAGATTGAAGCAATCCCAGGCACCGAGATATTGGCGGACTCTCCCAAAAGTGTTCCCGGAACTCCGCCGTTGTCGCTATAAATTCTCACGCGTACATTACCGGTAGGATCTCTCCAACGCGCCCATTTGAAAGCAATGCGGTCCACAGAAGTGGTTGCCGTATGTTGGAATTTCTCACCCAGGCCATTATAGGAAGCCGCTGAAGCCGACTCCAAAATGGTGGTGGCGCTGTCCTCCGGAAGAGCTTGCTGAATCACACCTCCTCCCGAAGGGGTCACGACCACATCATAATGAGGCGAGCCACGCCAGGTGTAATTGGTAGAACCGGCGGCATCAATACCGGTCGCATCGTTGAAAGTGTCGACAATCATATCTCCCATGCTGTTCGCCGCAGCTTTCGTGTAGCTGTCCAATTTGAAATTAGTCTTGGCAATATTCTCCGCATTGGCCTTGACCCCCTCGATATTCCGATGCGAAAGGGCATCGTGCTGGACTTGATTGAAACCATTCACCACCTGCTCGGCCATGTAGGCATAACCCACCGAGGTCATCCTCTGCCGCGGCGCCATCTCGGTGTCCGCTCCGACTTGAACGGAAAGCCAGTAATCCTGAGAAAAACCGAGATTGAGCGGGCTCACATTCCCAAGCTGAACACTGAAACGTCCCGAGGAAACACTGACCGCCGACTGTGTCTCCTGCCAGAGAGAAGCTCCGGCCGTTTCCGCATCATAAAGGCGGAACGTCATGGGATAGGTTCCGGAAAGATACGCGTTATTCGCATCTTTCAAAATACCCTGATAGGTGATCAGGCGGGGAACTTGTGCGCTAACATACGATGGAAAGAGAAATGTTATACTTGCGGCCGTTACGATGGCCCAGAACTTAAAACCTCTGAACTTATTTGTTGTTTTCATGGTGAAACCTCCTTGTGGTTAATCCAAAAATCAAATTGCAAAGATCAAAATGACAAATCAAAATTCAAAATGAAAAAATGAAAGTCGAATAGCTTAAAAACATACGGCAATTCCTCGAAACCATGTTGCAAGAAAGAACGTCTCTCAATCCAAAAATCAAACTGCAAAGATCAAAATTTGAAAAAGTGATTCGTCTCCATTTTGCATTTTGGATTGTCATTTTGATTTTTGATCTTTGCAGTTTGCATTTGCAATAGTTCCCACTTGTGAATAGTACATGGACCAAATCACTTCTTTCCTTTGAGAGTCAGGATGCTTGAGGCCAAAACATTCGCGATTTCAGAAGTTTCTTGCAGCAATTCCACACCTTGTAAAGCATCACACTTTTTTGCATCCAGGAGTGTCTCTAACCAAAATTTGGATTCATTCGCTGATTTCAATGAGTAGGTAAAAAAATTAGTGAAATCGTTTTTGGAGCTGGCGGCTCTTGCCTCAAAGTAGTTAGCACCAATACTCATGCCACTGCGAATCAACTGATAGGAAATAACCTTGGAGGTTTGATCCGGAGATAAAGAATCGACCAATCGAATGAGTTTAAGAATGTATTGCTTAACTCTTTGTTTGAACTGATCTTTAAATTGGTCTTTCTCAAATTTTGAATTTTGGTTTGTCATTTTGATCTTTGATTTTTGATCTTTGATCTTTCCTTTCATAAGAACGAAGGAAAAGTGGTCACCAACAATTTGGCCTCGTCCAACGGATGAGGATTGTAAAGACGGTAAGGGCATCTTCCGTCAAAAAAAAGATATTCTCTCTCCTTTAGCACGATTTCGCGGCCGGAAAAACTGACCAGCAGGTTTCCCTTCACCGTCTCGAAAAAAAGAAGCTCGGCGTGGGGAAGGATTCCGTTGGTGATTTCAGATTTTGCCCGAATGAAAATATTTCCCAGAAAAAATTCCTGACCGCGGGGGAGCCATGAGACAATTTTGAAACCTGAGTCGGGATAATCCAGAACAAATTCGCCGCTGGCCTCCTTTCCTTTTTTCAAATCCTCGAAAGGGAGGGGCGTATCGGAAGAGGAAAGAAGATCTTTCAAGGATACCTCTAAAGTAGAAGAGACCGCCTGAAGGCTTCCCAAAGTGATGGTCTTGTAACGGCCGGTCTCAAGGGCGTTGATGGTGCACCTTGAAAGATGAGCCTTCTCACCAAGTTCTGATTGCGTCATTTCCTTTTTTTTGCGAAGCATTCGAACCGTGCGGCCGATTTTCAAGGAGCCGTGCGCCGTTTTTGAGATTTCCTGTTGAAGGTTCATGGCAGGGGCATCATAGAAACGAAAGGCGAGAGACTCAAAGGAAATCCGGAGGAAAAAGACGTTTCCCTCTTCAGGAAAGGAAATTTACTATTGAGGATGGGAATTCGACGTCCCGAGTGCAGAATAGCCGGGAAAGTGTGTGTCCCTCAAAGGTGACTGTTCACCTTTAGGGACCTAAGTAAAGCAGAAGCGTGGTGAGGGCAAAGCCGTCGCGGATAAGTTTTCGCTGAATCATCCTTTGAACTTCGTTACGGGAAAACCACCTGAATTCTCTGACTTCGTTCCGGTCAAAATGGCCCGTATTCTTTCCCGCCCGGCAAAACACAACATGAGCGGCCAGATTGGAAATCCCGATAATGGGGTGATAGGAATAAATCCTCTTCGCGCGGGTGGTCTGATAACCTGTTTCTTCAAACACTTCGCGCCGGGCGGCGGTGATTACGGACTCCCCCTTCTCCCGACGGCCGGCCGGGACTTCCCAAGCCACACTGCGGGTGAGATAACGATAGGGGCGAATCAGCAGAATTTCCTTCTTGGCATTTTCCACCAACGCGGCGACGCCGTCTTTCTCAAAATCCAGGGCATGATATTTCTCGATCACGCTCCCATCAGGATTCCGGACGCGGTCCACATAAAGATTCACCCACGGACTTTTGTAAATGGCTTTTCGCGCGAGCAGTTTGGCAGGCATGAGATCAATCCGAAACGGAAGGGAAAAAACTCACTGAGAGATTACAATCCCAGGACATCCTGCATGGTGAAGAGGCCTGATTTTTTCTTGGAGACAAACTTTGCGGCCAGGAGAGCCCCCTGGGCGAAGGCCTCGCGGCTGGAAGCCTTGTGAACCAGCTCGATGCGCTCTCCATCCGACAGGAAGGACACGGTATGATCTCCGACCACGTCGCCGCCGCGGAGGGCATGAATGCCGATCGTACCTCTTTTCCTTTCGCCCGTGAGTCCCTGTCTGCCGTAGACGGCCATATCGGTAAGCTTCACTTTTCTGCCCTGTGCCGCGCGGCGCGCAAGTTCCAGGGCCGTCCCGCTGGGCGCGTCCTTTTTGTGGCGGTGATGGGACTCCACAATTTCAATATCGTAGTCGTCCGACAGCGTCGAGGAAACCAGTTCCACCAGTTTGAAAAGTAAATTCACGCCGGCGCTCATGTTGGGAGACTGGACAACAGGAATCACCTCGGAGGCAGTTTTGATATCGCGCAAAGCGGCATCCGAAAGCCCCGTGGTTCCTATCACCATCCCTTTTTTATGCGAGCGGCAGAGCTTCACATGAAGAGGAGTGGCATCACGGTGTGTGAAGTCAATGAGGATATCCCCTTTTTCAATCACCTCTTTCAGGGAGGCAGAAACCGGGATGGAAAGGGATGGGATTCCCAGAATATTGCCCAATGATTTTCCCACTTCAGGATGGCTTTCGGCTTCGAAGGCACCGGCAATTTTGAAGTCGCGGTCCTGCGCTGCCAAAGTCATGATTTGGCGGGCCATTTTCCCGCACGCCCCGGCCACAATGAGTTTGATCATGGAAACCCTTAACCTTTCTTTCTTCTGCCCGGTCTCTCGACGAGGCCCTGCCGCAACATTAATTCGCGAAGCCTGGATTTGTTTTCCGCCGACATCTCACACAAAGGCAGGCGGAATTCTTCTTTCACCCATCCCATCATCGCCAAAGCGGTTTTAACCGGAATGGGATTGGTTTCGATGAAAAGCAATTTGAGAAGCTGGAAAATTTCAAGATGAATTCTCTGCGCCCTTTCAAAATTGCCGCTCAGCACGGCATGAGTCAAATCGGACATTGTCTTAGGAATCACATTCGCCGCCGCAGACACCACTCCCTTCGCCCCCACAGCCATCATGGGAAGGGTGAGCGAATCATCGCCGGAAAGAACGGTGATATCGGAAAGGGAGAGAATCTGGCTGACCTGATCCAGACTGCCGCTGGCCTCTTTGATGGCCGAAATATTGGGCAATTTTTTCCGAAGGCGCGCCACCGTCTCAGGGGCCATATTGATCCCTGTGCGGCCGGGAATATTGTAGAGAATAAAAGGGATATCCACTTTTTTTGCCAGATATTCATAATGCCGGTACAAACCCTCCTGCGTGGGTTTGTTGTAATAAGGGTTCACCACCAGCACGCCGTCCGCTTTGACTTTTTTTGCATGCTGGATCAGGCCGAGACCTTCTTCCGTGGAATTAGAACCCGCACCGCAGACCACCGGCACACGTCCGGCCACATGCTCCACCGCAACGGACATCAGCTTGCGATGTTCCTCATGACTCAGCGTGGCGGATTCTCCCGTCGTCCCGCACGGGACGATCGCGTCCGTTCCCTGCTCAATCTGAAAATCAATCAGCTTCCTGAAGGCAGACTCATCCACTTTGCCCCCCTTAAAAGGAGTCACGAGAGCTACCATGGAACCTTCAAATTTGATCATTTTTTCTCCCTTTACGAAAAGGTGACAGTTGTCACCTTTTGTTCAAAGAAAAAGTCCCCTTGAAAACAAACTTGGCCTTTCCCTCAAGATAAACGTCAGTGATTCTACGCCCGTCACGGCGGAAATCAACGCTCAATATTTCCCCGCCCAAAGTTTTGACCTTAACGGGTGTCCGGCACTTTCCCGAAACCACACTCACAATCGCCGAAGCCGTGACACCGGTCCCGCAGGCCTGAGTTTCCGCGACCCCGCGCTCGTAGGTTCTCACAAAGAGAGATTTTTCACCCGTCACCTGGACAAAGTTGACATTCGTGCCGCGCGGTGAGAATTGCTGGTGAAATCTGATTTTCTCACCCAAATCATCCACCGGAAAATTTTTGAGATCGTCCACAAAAATCACCACATGAGGAACGGTGGTGTTAACAAAGTAAAATGGATGCTTCTTCCCTTCCACTTCCAAAGTTGAAAGAGGCCTCAAATCCTTAGGATCGCTCAACCGGACTCTAACGGTACCGCCCTTCAATTCAGCGCCGATGATGCCGGCCAGAGTTTCTATTGTGAATTTGGAAGGAAGCCTCCAAATTTCCCGGGCATAAAGGGCCACACAGCGGGAGCCGTTCCCGCACATCTCGGCCTCTGAACCGTCCGCATTGATAATGCGCATTTTGAAACTGGCTTTTCTGGAAGGCTCCAGCAAAAGCACGCCGTCCGAACCGATGCCCGTGTGACGCTCGCAAATCCTGCGCGCGAACTTTTTTGCGTCGCGGATCAGTTTCCTTCTATTGTCAACGACCACAAAATCGTTGGCTGACGCTTCCATTTTATAAAATAAAATAGGCTTCATAGAGTAAGAACCTTTTGCAAATCAAAAGTCAAAAGTAAAAAGTCAAAAGAACAAGTCAAAATCTAAAAGAAAAAAAGATAGAACAATAAGGTAAAAGTAAAAAGGAAAATGAACAAGTAAAAAGTCAAAAGTTCTTCTCATTTTTTACTTGTCCTTTCCAAGCTTCTTCTTCCTTATTTGTTCCTCTTTTTTCTTTTACCTTGTTCTTTTAACTTTTACGTTTTTCCTTTTGACTTTCCTTTTACCTTCTTCTTCCCCATTTGTTCCTCTTTTTCCTTTTACCTTGTTCTTTTTCCTTTTTCCTTTTTACTTTTTACTTATTTCAAGAACATAGGAATCCGTTCGCCTCGGACTAAATCCTTGCAAGTCTCTCTTGCCCGGACAATCTCGAAGCGGGTTCCTTTTACCATGATTTCCGGAACACGCGGCCTCGAATTATACTGGCTCGACATCGTGAAACCATAGGCGCCCGCCGTCATCACCGCCAAGGCCTCTCCTTTTTCGAAAAGAGGGAGCCTGCGATTCCTCGCAAAAAAGTCCCCGCTTTCGCAAACCGGGCCGACCACATCGGAGAGGATTTTCCCCTTCCCTTTGATTTCCCGCAAGGGGCGCACCTCATGATAAGCGTCATAAAGAGCCGGCCGGATAAGATCATTCATGGCTCCATCCACAATCACAAAATCTTTCGCGCGCGTCTTTTTCACATAAAGAACCCGGGTGACAAAAATACCGCTGTTCGCCGCAATAAATCTGCCCGGTTCAAAAATGACTCGAACGCCTTTCCGCACCCCTTCACGAAGGAGGGGGATGATACGCGCCGCAAATTCAGCCGCGGTTTGGGGTTTCTCTTCCTTATAGATAGCGGCCAGGCCCCCGCCCAGATTGAGATATTCTATTTTGACTCCGCGGGTCCGCAATTTTTCAATAAATGCGAGCACCTTTTTGAAAGCCTTGACGAAAGGCCCCCCCTGCGTGATCTGGGAGCCGATGTGAACATGCGCCCCCACAATCCGAAGATTCGGGAAGTCCCCCTGTTCCAGATAGACTTCATAAGCCCTATCCAAATCGATTCCGAATTTGCTTTCTTTCTTGCCGGTCGCAATGTACTGATGCGTGTTGGGATTCACATCCGGATTCAGCCTGAGAGAAATGTCGACTACTTTTCTCTTCCGTCTGGCGATACGATCGATCGTTTCAAGCTCCGGCACCGACTCCACATTAAAGAGAAGAATTCCGGCATCAATCGCCTTGGCGACTTCAGTCTCGGTCTTGCCCACCCCTGCATAGACAATTTTCCCAGACGGGCATCCAACCTTAAGGGCCCGGAAAAGTTCTCCGCCGGAGACAATGTCAAGACCGGAACCGCATTTCACCAGCGCCCGTATGAAAGCGAGATTTGAATTGGCTTTCATGGAAAAACAAATCAAGGGCTTGATCGGGCGAAAGGCCTTTTCAAGCTTCCGATAATGATCCGTAAGGGTTTTATAGCTGTAAAGATAAAAAGGAGTGCCCGCGCGATCCGCAATCGCCTGCACCCTCACCCCCTCACAGTAGAGTTCTCCCTTTCGATAATAAAAGTCGTGCATAGAGGATCCTTAAGACTTCAGAAGATGTTTGAATTGAAGGGTTTTCGCCCGCCATTTCTTAAGCTGTGCGGCCACAAAATCCGGGCAGGTGGAACCCACGGTTTGTTTTTTCTCAAGACTTTTTCTGGCGTTGAAAACCTGGTAAATATCTTTCTCAATCACCGGAGAAAATTGTTTGAGTTCGCTGAACGAAAGTTCCTTGAGGGGTCTTTCAATGGACAGAGAATGCTGGACCATTTTTCCCACAATAACATGCGCATCCTCAAAGAATATTCCCTTGAGAATGAGATAATCCAGAAGATCCGTAGCGTAAAGGAGGCTGTCTGAAGTGGCCTCAAAACACCGGTTTTCATTCACCTCAATTTTCTTGAGGAGATTCGCAAGAACGGTAAGGGCATCGAGAGCCTGACGTACGGATTCAAAAAGCATTCGCTTATCTTCCTGCATGTCGCGATTGTAGGCAAGCGGCAGACCTTTCATCGTGACCAGAAGTGAAACCAGATTTCCTATGGCAACGCCGGCCCGTCCGCGGGTGAGTTCCAGCACATCAGGATTTTTTTTATGCGGCATGAGACTTGAGCCGGTCGCATAACTGTCCGGCAGGCTCACGAATCCAAACTCACTTGAATTCCAGAGAATAAAATCCTCGCTCAATCTTGAAAGGTGAACAAAAAGAATCGCGATATGAGAAAGAGCTTCCAGGATGAAATCTCTGTCGCTCACCGAGTCCATGGAATTGCCGGTCACTTTTTTAAACCCGAGCAGCTTGGCCACAAAATGGCGGTCAAGAGGCAGAGAGCTTCCGGCCAGAGCGGCGGCCCCAAGCGGGCATTCATCCATCCGGAGAAGGGTCTCCGCAAATCTTGTTTTGTCCCGCTCAAGCATCTCGACATAAGCCAGAAGATGATGAGCCAGAAGCACCGTCTGCGCGCGCTGAAGATGCGTGTAGCCCGGAATGGCAACCGATTGAAATTTTTCTCCGGCGAAAACGAGAGCTTGCTGAAGTTCATTGGCTCTCTCCCGAAGAAGATCGAGTTTCTCACGCAGATAAAGTTTGACGGAGGTCACTACCAAATCATTCCGTGATCTTCCGGTATGAAGTTTTTTAGCCGTCGTACCAATCTTCTTCTCCAAAGCAGATTGAATGAGCGTGTGAATATCTTCGTACTCGGAGGCTAGTTTTTCAAAGTCGGCGTCCTTAAAACTTCGGCCGACGGACTCCAGGCCCTGGATCAGCCGCTGAGACTCTTTTTTAGAAATGAGCCCGCATCGGCCGAGCATGGCCGCGTGGGCCTGGCTGACCCTGATGTCGTAGGAAAGAAGCTCTTTATCAACGCAAAGAGAAAAAGAATAATCCTTCGCATCCTGCGCAAGCTCTTCTTTGAATCTTCCGCCCCAAAGTTTTTTCATTTCAATTCTTTCCCCGTCCTTTGTAAGGCAATCCCCAAAGCTTGATGAAACCATTCGCGGCCTTGTGATCAAAAGCGTCCTTGGCCGAATAAGTCGCCAGAGCTTCGGAATAAGTAGAACGCGGAGATTTTCTGCCTGTGACCGTAGCGTGTCCCGCTTCCAGCCGGAATCTTACGGTACCAGTAACAAAATGCTGATGCTTTTTAAAAAAACTGTCCAGGGCCTCTTTCAACGGTGTGAACCAGAGACCGTAGTAAACAAGCTCCGCGTATTTGTCGGACAAATACCTTTTAAAATGCAGAAACTCGCGGTCGAAAATCAAATCCTCAAGTTCCTCATGCGCCTTGATAAGAATCTCAGCCGCAGGGGCTTCATAGACTTCCCTCGATTTGATCCCGATCACACGGTTTTCAATCATATCCACCCGCCCGACACCGAATTTGCCCGCTAAAAGATTAAGATTTTCGATCAAATCCACAAGATTCAATTTCTTGTCGTTGAGACGCACAGGAACACCCTTCTCAAAATCAACCGTGACGATCTGAGATCCTTTGACATCCCTCCAACCTTTGGTAAACAGATAGGCCTCCTCAGGAGGCTCCACCCACGGATCTTCCAAAATACCGGCTTCAATGGCAACTCCCCAGATATTCTTGTCTATCGAATAGGGACTTTTCTTTGTGGCTGTGACGGGGATTTTCTGCGCAGCGGCGTATTCGATCTCCTCTTCCCGCGACTTCAAATCCCATTCCTTAAGAGGCGCAATGATTTTCAAAGAAGGATCCAGCGTCCCCACGCCCACTTCAATTCTCACCTGATCATTCCCCTTGCCGGAACAGCCGTGCGCCACAAAATTTGCTTTCTCCCGTTGGGCGATTTTCACGAGATGCTTCGCGATCAGAGGTCTTCCCAAAGAAGTCGCCAAAGGATATTTTCCCTCATACCGGGCATGGGCCCAGAGAGCGGGGAGAATAAAATCTTTAGCAAATTCGTTTTTCAGGTCTTCAATATAAATTTTGGAAGCACCGGCTGCCAAAGCCTGTTTGCGCAAAGCCTGCTTGTCAGAAACCTCTCCGATGAATGCGGAAAAACAAACCACATCCAAACCATAACGTTCCTGAATCCACTTCACACAACAGGAAGTGTCCAGCCCTCCAGAATAAGCGAGCACGACTTTATCCACGGCTCAATCGCCCTCCCTTTTCAAACCTTCTCCAGCTGAGGTTAACAAATAGATCAAAATAGCTTTTTGCACTGTCAGACGATTGGCCGCCTGCTGAAAAATTAAAGAATGCTTATTTTCCATCACCTGATTGGTAATTTCCTCTCCGCGATGAGCCGGCAGGCAATGCATGACCGCAACATCCCGCGCCGCTCCTCTAAGCAGTTTCTGATTCAATTGAAAGCCTTTGAAATACTGCTTTTTCTCAAGGGCTTCCTCTTCCTCACCCATGCTGACCCAGACATCCGTATAAACCACCTGGGCTCCGTGCACCGCATCTTTAGGATTATGCGCGCCGACGATCTTTGCTTTGGACCGCTTCGCCAGAGCTTTCACCCGTTTGAGGACCCTCGGCTTAGGACAGTACTGGCGAGGAGTAGCATAATAGAGGGTAAGCCCCATTTTCGCAAACAAAAAAAGGAGCGAAGTGAGGACATTGTTTCCATCCCCCACGTAGGCCACCTTGATCTTGCCAAGATGCTCTCTTCCGAACTTTTCTATCACGGTAAAAAGATCCGTCAACGCCTGACAAGGATGGGAGAAATCACTCAGCCCGTTGATGACCGGCGTTCTCGAATACTTGGCAAACTCCAGAATCGTCTGATGGGAAAAAGTTCTCAGCACGAATCCTACTAGATAGCTGGATAAAACACGCGCAATATCGCGGATTTCTTCCCTCTCGCCCATTTGAATGTCCTGGGGTCCGAAATAAAGGGAGTCCCCTCCCAGCTCATTCATACCGGCATGAAAGGAAGCCCAGGTACGAGTGGACGGCTTCTCGAAAATAAGACCGAGCGTCCTCCCTTTAAGTTTATCCTGATAAACTTCCGGATGCTGTTTCACGCGGAAAGCAAGCTCAAAGAGAAACTCAATTTCATCCCGGCCGAGATCATTGATCGAAATCAAATGTTTCATGACGCCACCGTCACTTTCGATACCTCGAGAAGAACCTTGTCCAAAATTCTGACCGCCTTGTCAATCAAAGCTTTCGTAACATTCAGAGCCGGCATGATTCTCAAAACTTTGTCTTGAGTACAATTAATAAGAAGCCCCAACTCACGCGCACGGTCAACCACAGCTGCGCCGGGAATTTCAAGTTCCATTCCCAGCATAAAACCCTTGCCCCGCAATTCTCGAATCATAGGATACTTCTGCTTTAAAGCCGCGAGTTTCTCCCAAAGGTATTGACCCATCACTTCGACATTCTTAAGAAGTCTCTCCTTACGAATGGCTTTAAAAACTGCCAGCGCCGCCGCACAAACCAGCGGATTGCCTCCATAGGTGGAGGCATGCGTGCCTGGAGTCAAAACATTGCCGGCTACTCGATCGCTCACCACAAGAGCACCGATGGGAACGCCGCTCCCGAGAGATTTGGCCAAGGTCATTAAGTCAGGTTCAATACCGTAATGCTGATAGGCAAAAAACTGTCCCGTCCGACCCATGCCGCTTTGAACTTCATCCACGATCAAAAGAATATTCTTTTCGTCACAAAGCTTCCGCAGGCCTTTCACATAAGCCTCCCCGGCTACATGAATGCCGCCCTCTCCCTGAATAAGCTCCAAAAGGATAGCAACCGTTTTGGAATGGACCTTGGCCCTCACCGCATCGAGGTCGTTAAAAGGGGCATAGGAAAATCCCGTGGGCAGAGGCTCAAAACCCGCCTGATATTTTGTCTGACCTGTGGCCGTGACGGCCGCAAGAGTCCTTCCGTGGAAAGAATTGCTCATGCTGATGATTTCATAACGGCCTTGAGCAGAACCGAATTTTCGGGCAAACTTAATCGCCGCTTCGATGGCCTCCGCACCACTGTTGCAGAAGAAAACCTTGGCCGGAAAAGAATGTTCCACAATTTCAGAGGCCAGCCTCGCCTGTTTCAAATTGAGATAATTGTTGGAAATGTGAATCATCTTATGAACCTGATCCTTGAGAGCATTCACCACCGCGGGATGACAATGTCCCAAGCCGGACACACCCCATCCCGGGAAAAAATCAAGGTACTCTTTTCCCTCAATGTCCCACACTTTGGAGCCCTTGCCCTTCACCAGGCACACGGGCACTTGGCGGTACGTGGGAAGAATACACTCGCGATATAATTTTTGAACGTCGTGCGTCTTCATATTAGAAATCAGAAGTCAGAAGCCAGAAGTCAGAATTCAGAAACAAATGGCGTTAATTATTAAAAGAGGAAAAACTTTGCCAACTTTTCATAAGAGAGTACAGCATCGCATTGATTTGATCGTACTCTTGATCAAAGGTTACACGTTGTTCTTTTAACAAATACCCACAGTCAAATGAAAAATCCAACCACCCCCTCGTCTCTTCACTTGAGCCAAGCGCATCGTTCAAATGCCTCTTAAATACTGACACATACCTCCTTTTTGCATAACCTTCCCTTATATTAATCGCAACTGATCTTGAGGATCTTCTTATTTGATCGACTAATGAATAAGTTTCTTCTTTAGGAAATCCCTTCGTAATTTCATAGATTTCAAGAGCAAGACGATAAGCACTTTGGTAAACTTTCAAACTATTAATATTTTTGATCGCCGTTGTCATTTTCTTGTTTTGACGCTGTCTGACCTCTGTCTTCTGTCTTCTGATTTCTGATTTAAAGGATGATCTCGGTGCCGATTCCTTGATCGGTAAAGATCTCGAGAAGCAACGAATGTTTAATGCGCCCATCAATGATATGGGCCTTTTTGACACCACCCTGAAGAGCGGTGATGCACGCTTTGATCTTGGGAATCATACCACCCGTAATCACTTTATTCTTGATCAGTGTCTCAACTTCATCGACGTGAAGAGATGAAATGAGAGAATGGCTGTCCTCGGGGTTTCTTAAAATACCGTGAATGTTGGTCAGCACAATCAGCTTCTGTACCTGCATCGCGGTGGCGATTTTGGCTGCCGCTTCATCGGCGTTCACGTTGTAAGTCTCACCTTTCTCGTCGATACCGACAGGGTAAATGACAGGAATAATGTTGAACTCCGTAAGCTCTTTCAGGGGAAGAATGTTGACCGCTGTGACTTCGCCCACATAACCAATATCTTCCCTGGCCTCCATCTTTCTGGCATTCAGAATTTCATTGTCATGGCCGCTCAATCCGATAGCCCTCGCTCCAAATTGATTGATATCATGAACAATGCTCTTATTAAGGTCGGCAAGTGTCTCCACCACAATGTCAATGGTCTTTTTATCCGTCACCCGAAGGCCGTCTACAAATCGAGACGTGATCCCTTCCTTTTTAAGTCTCTCCGTGATATTGGGGCCGCCACCGTGAATCAAAATGGGTTTGATGCCCACATAATTCATGAAAACAAGATCGTGCAGAACATTCTCGCGAATCTCCTCATTGCCCATAGCAGCCCCGCCGTACTTGATCAGGATCTCCTTTCCCCTAAACTTCTTAATATAAGGAAGAGCCTCAATCAATATGCTGGCTTTTTCCACCAACTTTTCCATGGGATTTTCTAGTTTCATCATGTTGTGTACCAAGAATTGATCCTCACATAAGCCTTGGTAAGGTCGCAGGTCAAAAATCGGGCCTCTCCCTTGCCTAAATTGAGATTCACTTCAAGTTCTATTTCTTTGTGTTTCAACATCTTTCTCACCACCGGCAGATTGCGTTTGAGAACTCGACCGTGCTGCAAAATCTTAATTCCCTCAAAACCAATGTCAAGCTTCCTGGGTTCGAAAGGAGTCTCGGTCGCACCCAAAGCCGCCACCACTCTTCCCCAATTCGGATCGCCGCCGGCAAGCATGGTTTTGAAAAGCATGGAAGAGGCGATCTGACGTGCAATCTTCCTGGCCTCAGAATCCTGTCTTGCCCCTTTTATTTTAATCTCACATATATGCGTGACACCCTCGCCGTCCTTGATCAGCTCTTTCGCCAGATAACGACAGACCCTTTTGAGATGAGATAAAAAATGGCGATAATTTTTCCCCTTGCGCGTGATCTTCACATTTCTGGCAAGACCGTTGGCCAGAATAAACACCGTATCGTTGGTGCTCATATCCGTATCGACATTGACCTGATTGAACGTTTCGGACACAGATTCTTTGAGCGCTTTTTTGAGCAACGGCCGGGCGATATCCACATCCGTGGTCACAAAGCAAAGCATGGTCGCCATATTAGGATTCATCATGCCGGAACCCTTGGCAATGGCACCCATACGAACCTCCCGGCCTTCAATGGTGAACGAGAAAGCGATTTCCTTCGTTTGCGTGTCCGTCGTCAGAATGGACTGAGCCGCTTTGTAACCTCCGTCTTTAGAAAGGGTCTCCACAAGAAGGGGGACAGCCTTGCAAACCTTTTTCACAGGAAATGATTTCCCAATCACGCCGGTTGACGCAACAAGAACGGACTGCCGGTTTATCTCTAGTTCCTTTGACAGGAGTTTCACACATTCAAGAACAGCCCGCCTTCCTCCCTCACCGTTAAAGCAGTTGGCATTGCCGCTGTTGGCAAGAATAGCCCAATGGGTTTTGGCCGTTATGACTTCGCGCGACCATAGAACAGGCCATGCCTTGGCCGTATTCTTCGTAAAGGTGGCGGCAGCAATGGCCGAACGTGTTGAAACAATCAACCCGACATCAAGTTTATTTTTTTTGATCCCAGCATGGAGTCCCGAAGCAAGAAAACCCTTCGGAGATGTGACCGTTCCATTTTTAATCTTCAAAGTTGCCATCAGTAAACTCCCAAACCAGATGTTTCGGGGAAACCACAGCGAATATTCATATTCTGAACCGCCTGCCCGCTGGCTCCTTTCAGCAAATTATCAATAGCCGTGATCACAATCACCCGGTCTGAGTGATCGACCACCGCCACACCGATATCACAAAAATTGGTGTGCTGGACATCACGCAGCGCAGGGTATTCCCCCTCTTTTTTAAGCCGCACAAAAGGTTCCTCACGAAAACTTTCTTCAAAGGCCTTGAAAATTTCTCTTCTCCTCACACCTTTTTTCTTCACCGCATACAGAGTAGAAAGAATCCCCCTCTGAAGAGGCAAAAGATGCGGCACAAAAGTAATCCCCACTTCCGAACCCGTCAGATCTTCCAAAACCTGCTTGATCTCAGGCATGTGCTGATGGGCGTTCACTTTGTAAGCTTTAAAATTTTCATTCACTTCGCCAAAAAAAGTGGCGAAATTGATTTTCTTACCAGCGCCGCTCACGCCCGATTTAGCGTCAATCACGATGCCGCTTCGTTCGATCAGATCTTTCTCAAGCAAAGGTTTGAGTCCGAGAATCGCGCCGGTCGGATAACAGCCGGGATTTGCAATCAGATTCGAGCTTCGAATCAGTCTCCGGTAAAGCTCGGGCAGTCCATAAACAGCCTGCTTGAGCAATTCCTTTTTCTTGTGGGGGTGTTGATACCAAAGCTTATAAAGTTTAGGATCCTTCAAACGAAAATCAGCTGAAAGATCGATCACGATTTTACCCGCCTTGTAAAACTGAGCCACTCCCTCCATCGCCTCAGTATGCGGAAGGCAGACGAAAACGATATCACTCCGTCTGAGCACCTCTTTGAAATTAAATTTCTCCAACCTGAGCGGGGAATCCTTCGCCAGCTCAGGCAGAAGAAGCCGAATATCAGGAGGCGCTTCCTGCCTTGTGGTCAGGATAGAAAGATTCACCTGCGGATGTCTTAAAAGAATCCGTGCAAGTTCAATACCCGTGTAACCCGTAGCCCCGACAATCGCTGTTTGTATCATAACTGGACCTTTGCAAATTCATTGAACGTCAAAAAGAATAAGGCAAAACCACATTTCAAAAGCTCAAACGGAAGCAAAAATTCACAAAGCAAAGTATCCGACAATAATTTTGAAAACACCCGCTCCTTTTGGAGCTTAACCTTTGACTTTCATCAATTTGAAAATTCAGTTATAAAAAGAAGAAGCCAGACATCAAGGGGAAACCTATAAACTCCCTGTGACATCTGACTTTACATTCTAAAAAGGAAAAAAAGGGAGTTCATTATAAGAAAAGCGTGGAGCAATGTCAACATATGAAGCCGTCGGGAGTTGCGGAGAAAAGAGGTCACATCTAATTTAATCGAAAAAAAAGGTGTGACCCTGTTAATTACTATTAATTACTGGAAGGGGGAGCCGGTTCCATGCCTTGCGTTTCTGCAAAGCCGGCGTTTCTTTTGGAAAGACGCTTCGTCCGCTTCTCTTCCTGCTTCTTGAGTCTTGATAATTCCTTCATTCGCTTGTCGCTCTTGTAGCCTTTAGTCATAATCCCTCTTGAAAGACAAACCCCCGCCCCGCCTACTTGGGCAGGACGGGGTTTATCTTGGCACATCCATCAACTGCCTTTACTGCTTCGTAACGTTGGAGGCCTGATCACCTTTCGGTCCGGAAACAATATCGAACTTGACAGTATCGCCTTCCGATAAGCTCTTGAAACCACTGCCCTGAATGGATGAATGATGAACAAAAACATCTTTCTCACCGCCATCAGGAGTGATAAATCCAAAACCTTTTTGATCGTTGAACCATTTCACTTTGCCAATTGCCACAAATTTGTTCCTTTCTTGTAAAAGATAAGCGTTCAAAAAAAAAGCCGCAAGCTAATTGAACCCTGCGGCTAACTTTTCCTTGAACCTGATTGTTTCACATTTATTCAACAGCGGGAATATTATATCAGAATAAACTGTGAACGCAAGGTTTTAAAAAAAATACTACCCCCCCCCCCATTAACTCACAGTCCGTCAAAAGATGGAACGTTCCTTATATATAGATATGAGCAATCCTATGGAGATGAACATCGTGACGAGGGAGGATCCGCCATAACTAAAGAAAGGCAGAGGCAATCCCGCAATCGGCATGATCCCCATCGTCATGCCGATGTTGATGATGACATGAAAAAAAATCATGGAGATCACGCCCGCTGCAATCAATCGTGCGCGGGTATCATGGGTCCGCTCAATCACTCGTATCATTTTGATAAAAAGAAAGGCAAACAAAAGAAGCAAGCAGAGACTTCCCATGAACCCCCACTCCTCGGCTACCACACAAAAAATAAAATCGGTATGATGTTCGGGAAGAAAATTCAGATTATTTTGCGTCCCATGCAGGAAACCTTTTCCAAAAAGCTGGCCGGAACCCACGGCAATCTTTGACTGAATCGCGGTGTAACCGGCTCCCAGAGGATCAATGTTCGGGTTAAGAAAAACAAGAAGTCTCTTCTTTTGATACCCCTTCAGAACCGCCCAGAAAATAGGAAGCGAGACCAGGCCGAGCGAGGTCGTGATGATCAGATAACGCAACCTCACCCCCCAAAGGAACAACACACAAAAGAGAATGGGAAGAAAGATCATCCCTGTCCCCAAATCCGGCTGTTCCAAAATAAGCATCATGGGAACCGCCACAATGAAAAAAGAAACAAGAAACCTCTTGGTCTGGTAGCGGTTTCGCGCCCTTTCGCCCAAATACTGAGCGAGGGTCAAAATGGTTGCGATCTTGGCAAACTCGGAAGGTTGTATGATCAAAGGTCCGAGGTGAAGCCATCTTTGGGCACCGAGCCGTATCACACCAAGAAACATGGCGACAAGAAGAAGAAAAATCGAAAACGCATACATGGCGTAGGCATAACTCAAGAGAGTACGATATCCCACCCAAACCACGCTCAGCAAAGCTAGTACCGCCACACCCAGCCAGAGAAGCTGTTTCAACGCATAGTTCGAAGGGGATCCTTTCGACGCGCTGTAAATAGCGACCAGTCCTAGCAGTGAAATAAAAATCACGATGCGAAAAAGCGGCCAGTAAAAACCTTTGAATAATCGTTCCTTATGATAAGCGATAGGGATCATGTTGAAGCCTAACTTTGGAGGGATGGGCTCCCAACCGATAAAGAATCCGCCTCCTCTTTGAAGTAACCCAGATCTTTCATTCCCACCACAATTTGTTTGGCAAGCCGTGCCGCATTGTAACCGCCGGGGCCTCCATGTTCGACAAATACCACCAAAGCGTATCGGGGTTTCTCAAAGGGGAAAAATCCCGAAAACCACGCGTGAGGTTCATGGGAAGGGACCTGAGCCGTTCCGGTTTTGGCACCCATTCTAAGAAAATCCACGCGAGCAAACTGACCTGTTCCGTGATCGGACTGGACAACTTGCAGCATAGCTTTCTTCAAACGCCTAATATTTTCAGGATTGATCGCAACATGATCTCTCCTCACCTGCTGACCGTCCCGCTTGACGATATGAATGTCTGGAATCTCACCCTCTTTAGCAATCGTGCCCACAAGTTTTACAATCTGGAGAGGCGTGGTCAAAACAAAACCCTGCCCAATCGCAAAATTGACGGTCTCCCCCTGATACCATTCATCGTGAAATCTCTTACGCTTCCATTCCTCATCCGGAATCATCCCCTCAGAGATATTCGAAAGCTCCAGTTTCATCAATTCACCGAGGCCCAATATCCTGGAAAACCGAGCCAGATTGCTCGCTCCCACCCGCAAACCAACTTGATAGAAATAAACGTTGCACGAGCGCTCAATGGCCTGATTCATATTGAGATAACCGTGTCCATTCGAGTTCCAGCATTTGAAAGGTCTGGAATGAGGACTCAGACGAAAATTCCCCGGACAGTAAAGAACCGTTTCAGGCGTTATTTTTCCGGTTTCGAGAGCCGCAAGTGCCGTCACCAATTTAAAAACCGAACCGGGCGGAAACCCTGCGCTCAAACCCCGATTGAGCAGAGGCAAATCCATCTTATCCATCATCACTTTCATACGTTCCGAGGATTGCGAAGGTGAAACAAAAACGTTAGGGTCAAAATCAGGCTTGCTCACAAAGGCGAGTATCTCACCTTGATTGAGATCCAAAAGACACACAGCACCTTTTCTTGTCCCTAAAATCTGCGATGCTATCTTCTGAACTCTTGCATCAAGAGTGAGGGTAATGTCAGCACCTGCTGTCGCTTCTTTTTCTCCAAGCACCCTTATCTGTCTGCCTTGTACATTCACTTCGATCTGGCGGCCTCCATCCTCACCGCGCAAGGAAGGATCAAAAACCTTCTCGATCCCGCTCCGGCCTATCCAATCATTTAAGTGATAAACTTTCTCTTCTTCCTGCTGTCTGTATTCCTCCAGCGTTATCTTGCCCAAATATCCAAGGACATGGGAGGCAAAATTACCCTCAGGATAATAGCGCAAACCCTGTACTTCAATAAAAACACCCGTCAGAGTGGGTTTGTTCTCTTCAATCTTGAAAGCCGTCTCCTTGGAGACATCCCGCTTGAGCAGAACCGGCACAAACGGAGCATCATCCAGATGCCTGACCTTCTCTTCAACATCTTCAACTTTCATCTTCAGGATCGCAGCCAATAAGGGTGTGTAATCGGGGTTAAAATCTTCCGGCACAATAAAGACATCTAACGAAGGACGCGTGAGCGCAAGCGGGGTTCCATTCCGATCATAGATAGTGCCGCGCGGGGCTTCCAGACGAATCAGACGAATACGGTTCTTCTCACTGAGCGTGCGATAGTATTCTCCTTGAAGGACTTGGAAATTAAAAAGGAAAAGGGTAAAACATCCCACCGCTGCAAAAACAAGAAGCCGGAATACTGTGAGTCTGGTATCCCTAATCTGATTCACCGAAACGCTCCTCCATATAAAATTTTTCTTCTGCCCTCAGCAATGGCCTCAAAGAAAGGAAAAGCCAGGGGAAAACTCACAACCGTATAAAAGGACCGCCAGCAAGACCGCGCCAGAAACTCGGGCAGAAGATCATAAGAACCGTTCAAGAAAACAAAACCGGCGCAGGCAAGCATCTCATACAACAAGGAATAAACCACCGCACTGACAATCAGATTTACCGGCTCGTCCCTTTCTATCTTTCCAAGAACATAACTCAAAAGGATAGTCACCATACCCAGCGAGAAAATTTCTAGTCCGAAAAAGCGAGTTGAAAGAATGTCTTTCAATAAACCAATCCCTAAAGAAAAAAGCGGTGCCCTTTTGTAATCAACTCGGAACGCATAAAAAAGGACCAGCAGAATCCAGAGGTCCGGCTGGATCTCTCGGATTTTAAAAAAAGGAATAGCATACAGCGAGAGGAAAAACACCACGAGAACGAGGATGATCAGTTTTCTACTGGATAATCTAAGCACAAGACTTCCTCAATTTTTGAAAAAGAAACGATGGGTTTAATCCTTGAATAGAGTTGAAGGCCGTTTTTCTCGCGCCCGACAGACTCGACTTTCCCAATGGGAATCCCCTTGGGATACACACCCCCCAATCCCGAAGACAGGACCACATTCCCTATTTTGATATCGGAATCGAGATCAATAAACTTCATTCTCAAAAAGGGACTGCCGTCTCCAGTCACAAGACCCGTGTCGCGGCTGTTTTGCACGATACCGCTCACTTTCGATTCAACATCGGTCAGCAATATGATTCTGGCGGTTTGAGCACCCACTTCCACCACCTTACCCACGAGCCCCTGTTCATTCACCACCGGCATTTGTTCCTTGATGCCGTGGCGGGATCCCTTATCCAAAACCGCCCAATTGCTCAAGTGCGTCACATCCCGGGCAATGATCTGGCAGGCAATGGCTCGGCTGGGTGTCTTCGTTTTGAAATCAAGGAGAGATCTCAGGCGTGTATTTTCCTGCTCCTTTTCGCGAAGCATGATCACTTCTTTTTCGAGAAGATCGGTTTCTTTTCTAAGCTTATCATTCTCTTGATAAACGAGGAGAAATCTTCTCAAACCGGTAAAGGTGCCCGCCACCGAGCGACTGAGAGATTGACTTGCGGAAAGAAAGGGCTTGGTAACAGAAAAGAAATGACTTCTTAAGCTTTCAGGGAAGATTCGAAGGGAAGCGGTGACAAAGAGAGGAAGAGCGAAAACAACCACGAGCAGTACATTTTTTTGAGTGGCCACTGAAGGCCTCTCCTCCTACTTGATTGAGGTTTGATTTGTCCTCGTCTTGTTTAAGGCGAGGACAACTTTTTATCGTTCGTACTTCTGGGAAGAATTGTTATTGCTGTTGACCTGCACTTTTTTGAGCAAATTGATATCGCTCAAATACCTTCCCGTTCCCAAGGCAATGGCAGTCAGAGGATCTTCCGCTATATGAACCGGCAAACCGGTCTCTTCCGCTATAAGCTTATCTATCCCTCTCAAAAGGGCGCCGCCTCCCGCCAGCACAATTCCTCTGTCCAGAAGATCAGAGGAAAGTTCAGGCGGTGTTCTCTCCAAGGTAATGCGGATGGCTTCCAAAATAGCGGAAATAGGCTCCGATAGCGCCTCGCGAATTTCCTGACTGGTGATGGCAATTGTCTTGGGTAGCCCAGCAAGAATATCTCTTCCCCGGACCTCCATCGTCAATTCTGGATCCAGGGGGTAAGCCGAACCGATTTTGATTTTGGTTTCTTCAGCCGTTCTTTCACCAATCATCAGATTGTAGACTTTCTTAATGTGATTGATGATAGCCTCATCAAATTCATCGCCGCCGATTCGAATACTCTTCGCATAAACAATTCCTGAAAGAGAAATCACAGCCATTTCCGTAGTTCCGCCGCCGATATCCACAATCATATTACCCGAAGGTTCCTGAACCGGCAGCCCCACTCCCATTGCCGCCGCAATAGGTTCTTCAACTAAATACACAGGGCTGCGCGCTCCCGCACGCTCGGCAGAATCTTTTACGGCCCTCTTTTCAACTTCGGTGATACCGCTGGGAACGGCAATGATGACGCGAGGGCTAAAAAGCGTTCTTTTCTTATGAACTTTACGGATAAAATAACGCAACATGGCCTCGGTAATATCAAAATCGGCTATGACACCGTCTTTCATAGGCCGTATGGCAATGATATTACCCGGCGTCCGGCCCAACATGCGTTTTGCTTCTTCCCCCACGGCAATAACATGATTGGTGCCTCGTTCAATCGCAACGACAGAAGGTTCACAAAGGACTACTCCCTGCCCTTTAACATAAACGAGGGTGTTGGCAGTCCCTAGATCAATACCAATATCTGTGGAAAACAAGCCCAGAAACTGATCGATGAAATTCATGAAGGGTTGGAAATCCTTTTCCTTGGGTTGGCCCAGCTTCTACGCTTTTTCAATAATAAATCGGAAGAATCGTGCATCTTAAAGTCATTAAATACCGAAAAATAGCGAAAATTGAGTGAAGTCAGGGGCAGTATACAAGAAGGTTCAGCCAGTGTCAATAGCCCAAACGGTCCAATTCATTGAAAAAGCTTGGATAAGATATTGACACACAGTCGCTTCCCAAAATCTTTACTTCCGCACTGGCTCTGAGACCGGCAATAGCCATGGACATGGCCACACGGTGGTCTCCAAAGCTGTCCACTACCCCCCCTTTTAAATTCTGCGTTCCGTGAATGATACAACCGTCGGGACGTTCCTTGAGTTTGACACCCAACTCCGCAAGATTCTTGCACATGGCCTGGATGCGATCGGTCTCCTTAAAACGAAGCTCCTCAGCCCCACGGATTTCAGACTTTCCTTCCGCCAGGGAACACGCCACCATGAGAATCGGAAGTTCATCAATTAAGGAAGGTATCATCTTTTTCGTGATGCGAACCCCCTGAAGACGAGAAAACTTGACCCTAATATCTCCCATCGGTTCCCAAGTCCCTTTCACATTCTCGATATGAAGCCGAGCTCCCATCTTTTGGAGAACGCTCAAAAAGCCTATCCGAGTAGGATTCAAGATAACGTCCTTGACGACGAGATCAGAATCCGGTGTTAAAAGGGCCGCAACAATAAAAAAAGCAGCTGACGAAATATCCCCTGGGATATGGATGCTCTGCGCTTTCAGCTTATCGGTTTTAAGAACAGAACAAAACGAACCTTTCTTTTGAAAATGCGCCCCAAACAGAGCCAGCATTCTTTCTGTATGATCCCTGGATGGCAAAATCTCTTTAACGGTTGTCTCACCTTCCGCATAAAGTCCCGCAAGGAGAATCGCCGACTTCACCTGTGCGCTGGCTATTTCATTCGTGTACTCAATGCCGTGAAGCTCTCCCCCTTTAATGGTCAGGGGGGCAAAATTGGCATCCTGAGGCCCTTGAATTTTAGCTCCCATTTCTCGCAGAGGATCTGTCACCCGCTTCATCGGCCTTTTGGAAATCGACTCATCACCGCTTAAGGTAGCAATAAAAGACTGGCCGGCAAGAATCCCCAGGAGAAGACGCATGGTTGTCCCCGAATTTCCGACATAAATCTCTCGGGGAGGCCGTTTGAAACCTTTCATCCCTTGTCCCGTCACCCTGACCGCACTATCCCCCAAAATCTGAATAGGGACTCCCAAGCTCTTAAAAGCTTCCACGGTGGAAAGACAATCCCCAGCTTGAAGAAAATTTTGAATAGTGCTTTCTCCCTCAGCAAGGGAAGCCAGCATAATCACCCGATGAGATATTGACTTGTCTCCAGGAGGATACAAAGTACCGGCAAGCTTGGTGGAAGGACTGATAATTTTGTAATTCACCTGTGTGGCGCGCCTGACTTTAACTGCGTCTGCGAACGTGGATCTTTAAATTCGAGACTTCATTCAAAATCTTCTCTTGGCCTCCCAAGAGGGTCTGATTTTGAACCTTAAGCTCATCCACTTTTCTAGAAATGGACTTCAATTCCTGCAGAATCATGGCATTCAGCTTCTGTTCCTCCGGCTGAGCTGCTTCTACGGGCAGGACACTCACTAGAAGGATAAAGAAACCGATGACCAAAATTGCAATGCGCATGGGATCTCCTTTTTTATCTTACTTATATGGTAAGAGGATGGCAAATAGGCTAACACAGGCCCTATGGAAAAGCAAGGTAGGGTGCCCTCGAAGAGAGAACCTCAATAAGACACTCGGAACGTACGATTGCTTTAGGCAACCTATAGTTAAGTTATGCACCGACTTAATTATTAAAACAAATTGATGAGTGGCGTAAAAGGTGAAGAAGAAAGGAAAATCAGGAGGAAAGCTCTTGAGGGACAAGATGCAAGGCAGAATCCCCTGCGTACTTGGATT
>OBEQ011120462.1_pt1 | contig 24152 bp, 19 predicted proteins | sample 1670901 | NCBI WGS metagenome assembly OBEQ01 (sample SAMEA104232315, study PRJEB22302) | groundwater metagenome | biome: forest; feature: aquifer; material: groundwater | place: USA | collected 2011-08-07 | depth 5.4 m | reverse complement strand
GAAATCCAGCGCCCACTCCTGGTTCGCCGCGGTGAGCACGGGACGCGGAGAACCCGCGCGCACCAGCCGTTTCCGCGTCTTCCGCTTCATCACCAAGCCCGCCTCCCGGTACACCCGATACACCCGCTTGTGATTCACGCGCTCCCCGCTCCGATCCAGCACAATCTGCAGCCGCCGATAGCCCCAGCGCGGCTTCTCCCGCGCTGCTTCCACCAGCCGCCGGCGCAACGCTTCATCGTTGCGTCGGCTCGCGTACCGGTAGCTGGACTCGGCGACCTTGATCAGCCCGCAGGCCCGCCGCTGGCTCACCAGGAACTGTCCCCACAGCCAGCGCACTTCCTCCCGCCGGTCTACGAGCTCCAGCCGTTTTTTTCAATCACCGCGTTCAGCATCTCCCGATCCAAGCTCAGATCCGCTACCAGCTTCTTCAGCCGCTGATTTTCATCTTCGAGCTGACGCAGCCGGTGCGCCTCGCTCACACTCATCCCCCCGTACTTCGCCTTCCAAGCGTAGATGGTGTGCTTCGATACGCCCAGCTCGCGGCCCACATCCGCCGCGGTCCGCCCGGCCTCCAGCTGCTTGAGTGCCCCAATCATCTCCGCCTCGCTGTACTTCCTCTTCGACATGGTTCTTCTCCTCCCCATATGCGAAAATCATATATGCTTCTGCGCGGAATGAGGGGAGCAGGTCATGAGTACGCGGGTGGTGCCGCTACGGGGTCCCCGACGGTGGAATATATCTATGGTCCGCGAGGCGTGCTCCTGGCAACAATTCAGGGTGGTACGCCGACCTACCACCTCCGCGATCACTTGTCGGTGCGCGTGAGTGCAGGCCCCACTGGCTCGAAGATCGGCGAGCAGGGCCACTACCCCTACGGAGAGACGTGGTACGCTTCCGGCGCGACCACCAAATGGCAGTTCACCAGCTACGAGCGCGACTCCGAAACCGGCAACGACTACGCTATCGCCCGTTTCTATATCAACCGCTTTGGGCGTTTTTATTCACCCGATCCGGCTAGCGGCAGCCCACCCAATCCGCAATCGGTGAATCTCTTCACGTACGTCGTGGACGATCCCATCGACTACACCGATCCCGACGGCACCTTGATGCTACAGACAGGTGGTGCTTGCTTCGGTAGCTGGGAAGGCACACCGCCCTTCTTCCCCGGCGGGGGTTTCCCCTGGCCCATCTGGTGGCCAGGCGGGGCGGGGGGCACAGAGTCCCGGCCTCGTTTTCCGCTTTTCCTAATCGTGGGCTTGATCCGTGCATTGGAGGGCGTGTCCATAGGCGCCTCCCTCCCGGACATCACGTGCGACCAACCAGGGGAGAAGATTGGCGAGTCGCAATGCAGGGACGTACAGTCTGCGGGCAGCGCGCTCCGACTCTGTGGATACGTCAGACTATGCGGCCTCTTCAGCCCGGGCGTGACGGTAGTACCGATTGCTTCTATGGCATCAGCTTGCAAAGTTCCCATTTCGAAAGTCAAATGCCCAATACCTCCCAAAGATATTCAGATCTTTGCAAGATTGTCCTTCTTCGGCGCGATCGCGAAGGTCGTACGAGTCAACGTCCAGAGTGCCGCCTTCAAGTGAAGGCGGGGAGCAATCCGTTTGACCGGGAGGGCCTATGTTCCCAAGGGATCCAGACAAAGTAGTGAACGTTCAAATTAACCTCTTACTTTTTTTCTTAGAAGTGCTCCTGCTCGCAGGGGTCCTCCATTACGTCACCAGCCGCAGACTCGATGCACAGTTCAGATTTAGTCTGCCGCTTTCGCTTTTGGTGGCCGGCATTTGGATGCTCTTGTCTCTCTCCGGTTTTCTCTATGTGACTCCTGCCAGCCTACTTGGTCTGGGAGTCTCCGGCACGTGGCTATGGTTGAGATACACGATTCTGTTGTTTGTCATATTGATGCTGACAGGTAGGTACTTGGTTTTCCTACCGTGGGGAGTTGCCGCCGCATGTGCAGTCATTTCTAGTGCAATCTGGTTTCTTGGTATGTGTTTTGGAAAGGCTTTGGAAGTGGTCAAGTAGCCTGAACGGCCTCTACCGTGTATCGCATGGCGAGTGGCGCATAAGTGAGACGCCAAGATCACTTGGTGCCGCAACCCTTGCGGTTTTCAAGCGTGTGGATTTTGACTTCCCTTCCTGACCGCTTGCAGATTCTCCTCCCGATTCGGCTCCTCGCCGATGGCGGCCGTTTCCCTTGCCCCCCGGGTCCACGCCGTAGAGCCGCGCCGACAAAGTCTGGAGCCAGTATGACGACCCCGGTTCGCGCGCGGGAACCAGGCTACGACTCGGTCTTGCGGATGGCGCGGAAATCAATGCCCAACTGCTGGCACTTCTTGTAGAGGGGACTCCGTTCCAGTCCCAGCGCCCGGGCCACGTTGGTCATGTGGTGGTTGTGCCGCTTGAGCTCGGCGAGCAGCACTTCGCGCTGACGTGAACTTCCGCCCCCCGCAGCTCGCTCAGGCAAGCGTTTCAGTTCTGTTTTGAAATCGCTGTTCTTTTTCGGCACAGCCCTGCGCCGCCCTAACTCTCTGTCACATCCAGTGAGCAGCTCCAATCCCTGCACTCAAGACGGCTTAGCCGCTGTTCGTAAGTGTAAATAGCCAGACGGGCGAACGGTGCAAGCTTTGCTGGAGCGCAATAGCGCGAGCGTGGTGGTGTCTCCGGACTGACCAATGGAGGCAACGAACAGCACCCTCCGAGCAAGGCGTGTCCGGACGCTCCGGCTGGTGTTGGAGGCTGTCCTGGTATGGGTGCTGCCGGCTAGGGCGCATCAGGAGGCCAATTGGCAACAGCAAGTGCGCGAGCACGTCGCCGCGCACCAATGGAGCGCCGCGCTCGAAACTGCCGACCGGCGGCTGGCCGCGGTTCCAACGGATTTGGAAGCGCGACGTTGGCGCGCGCGCCTGCTGGTGTGGTCCGGCCATTTGCCGGAAGCGGAAGCCGAATACCGGAGCGTGCTCGCTGCTGCTCCCGAAGACGCTGACATTCTCTCCGGGCTGGCGCAGGTGCTGGCTCGGCAGCAGCGTACGGAGGGAGCCCTCGCGCTGCTCGGACGGGCGCAGCGGCTCGCACCCCTGCGGCCGCACATCCGAATCCAGCGCGCACAGCTGTTGCGCGCGCTGGGCCGCAGCGACCAAGCGCGGCAGCACCTCCGCGCCGCGCTCGCGCTCGAGCCCCGCAATCCGGAGGCCAAGGCGGCGCTAGCTTCGCTTGAGGGGGAGCCCCATCACGAATTCCGCATCGGCACGGAAATGGATTTTTTGAATTACACGAGTCGCGCTCAAGCGCAGACCGCTTCCCTCCGTTCCATGTGGAGCTCCCGCTGGATGACGCTGTTTGCCGGAGACTTCTACCAGCGGTTTGGTCAGGGGGGGGGCAAATTCACCGGCCTTGCCACCTACCGGCTGGGCAGGTCGGATGCGCTGACCGCGGGCGGGGCGATCAGCCGCGACCACGGAATCATCCCTAAGCGCGAAATCTTCTTTGAATACGGCCACGGCTTCCGCCTGGCCAAACCCGGCGAAAAGGGTTTCTTCCGCGGCCTGGAAACCGCCTACCGGCAACATTGGTTCTGGTACGGCGACGCGCAGATTCTGGCGCTGACAACCAGTGAGCTCCTCTACTTGCCTCGCGAGTGGACCTGGTCGCTGTCCGTTACCGGGGCGCGCAGCCGATTTCCCGCCCTGGGCGCCGAGTGGCGGCCGTCGGGCGTGATGCGCCTTGGCATTCCTGTGCACCACCAAGTAACCGCCAATCTGTTTTTCGGAGTCGGCACGGAGAACTTCGCCCGGGTGGACCAGATCGGCCGCTTCTCAGCGCGCACATTGGGCGGCGGCTTGCGATATCAGCTCAACCGGCGCCAGGACATCACCGGCTACCTGGCATACCAGAACCGCTCGCAGGCCCGCACACAGACCAGCTTCGGACTGAACTATGGGCTCCATTTTTAGCTGGATTCGACATCTCGGCCCTGCCGGCATCGTCCTGAAAGCCATTGTCGTCTCGCTGATCGGCATCGGCCTGCTGTTGGTGTTCATCCTGGCACGCCGCATGGTGCGGCGACGGTATTTCCACCGCCGCGATGCGCGCACGTTGGCCATCCGGAAACAATGGCAAGAGATTGTCAGCGGCACGGTGGCGCCGGAAGCTTGGTGGGTTGACCGCATGGACCGCGAGATCGTCGAGGCCATCCTGCTCGACGCGATCGAGGCCGCTCCGGCCACACACGCGGCGGAACTCCCGCGCCTGCTCAGCTTCCTGCGCTCGAGCGGATTGCTGGACATGCGCATCTACGAGGCGCGTGCCTTGCGAGGGTGGCGTCGCCAGCGGGCGCTTGTCTCGCTGGGGCGGATGCGCGCCCCGGAGGCCATCCCCGCCATGGCCGAGGGCCTGGAAGACTCCAACATGGAAACGCGCGCTGCGGCTGTTCGGGGGCTGCAAAGGACCCGGCTGCCCGAAGCCGCGCTCTGCATCCTCGAACCCCTGGTGACTGGCAACCTGCGCGTGCCGAGTGCGCCCGTACAGACCGCTTTGGTGAGTTGCTGCCGCAGCCGGCCGTCGCTGCTCCTGCCGTATCTGCGGCGAGCCGCGGGTCAGTCGCGGCCGTTGCTGGCGCGCGTTTTGGGCGAGCTGGCCACCCCGGAGATGGACGACGACTTGCTCCTGCTGGCCGGCGACGCTCAGGCGGAGGTGCGAGCGTCGAGCGCCCGGGCGCTGGCCGAGGCCAAGTCCGGGCTGGCCCTGCCGGCTCTGATCGCATTGGCTGGTGACCCGGAATGGTTTGTGCGGCTGCGCGCGGCGGCCGGGCTGGGCGACCTGCAGGACCCACGGGCCATCCCGGCGCTGGTCCAGGGGCTACGCGACACCAACCGCTACGTCCGGCTGCGTGCCGCCGCATCGCTGGCGCGGCTGGACGCGCACCTGGAAGAGATCCTGGAGCGCGTGGTGGAATGCCATGATCGCTACGCCCTGCACGCTCTGATCTCCGAGCTCGAGCGCTCGGATCGGATCCCGAAACTGGTGGATTCGCTTTCCCAGCCGGCCCGGCGGCACACCTCCGCGACCATTCTGCTGGACGCGCTGCGCACGGGCTCCGCGCAAATACGAGAGGCGGCGTCACCCCGCAGCGCCGCTCGCCCCGAAGCAGGCGCCGGGCTCGAGCCCGCAAAGGTCAGCGACCGATGATCCGCTTCCTGGAGCTCTCCAACGAGACACTCTTCATCTACTTCCTGCTCTCCAATCTAGTCTATCTATTCATGCTGATCACCGCGCTGTTCACCAGCGCCGCGCACCAGCGGCGCCTGACCACCATCCGCGTGGGGTGGATGAAGGGGGCGGCGCTGACGCCACCGATCACGCTGCTTGTCCCGGCGCACAACGAAGAGAAATCCATTGTGGTGGCAGTGCGGTCCCTGCTCTCGCTCGACTACCCCAGCCTGGAAGTCATTGTCATCAACGATGGCTCGGCCGATCGGACGCTCGCCGAACTCACCCGGCACTTCCGGCTACATCGCGCCGACCTGCTCTATATCCCGGAAATCCGCAGCGCGCCGGTGCGCGGCATCTATCGCAGCCTGGACGAGCCTCGGTTGCTCGTGGTGGACAAAGAAGCTGGCGGAAGCAAGGCCGACGCCAGCAATGCGGGCCTGAACGCCGCGACCAGCCCCTATATCTGCGTGTTGGATGCCGACTCCATCCTCGAACGCGACGCCCTGCTGCGCATCATGGTGCGCGTGTTGGCCAATCCCGAGCGTGTGGTAGCAGCCGGCGGCATCGTCCGAGTGCTGAACGGCTCCCACATCATGGCCGGAGCACTGCGCGAGGTGCGACTCCCGCGGCGGCCGTTCGAGGTGATACAGGTGATCGAATACCTCCGCGCGTTTCTGGTCGGCCGCGAAGCCTGGGCGCACTTCAACATGATGGTGATCATCTCCGGGGCTTTCGGGGTGTTTCGCCGAGACCTCGTGAAACGCATTGGCGGCTATCGCTCGAGCGCCGTCGGTGAGGACTTCGACCTGGTGGTGCGCTTGCATCGGCACCTGTACGAGCAGCGCGTCGACTATCAGATCAGCTTTGTCCCCGACCCGGTGTGTTGGACCGAGGTGCCAGCCGACTTCGCTTCGCTCGCCCGGCAGCGGGCGCGCTGGCAGAAGGGCCTGCTCGACGTGCTCTGGCAGAACCGCAACATGCTTTTCCGGTCGTCCTATGGGCGCATTGGGTGGGTGGCGCTACCCTACCAGTGGATCTTCGAGCTCGTGGCGCCGCTGGTGGAACTGGTCGGCTGTATCATGATCCTGCTGGCGGCACTGCTTGGCGTGCTGAGCCGCGAGTTCTTCCTCCAATTTTTGTTTTTCGGCTATGCCTTCGCCACCCTGATCTCCATCGGCTCCGTGTTGCAGGAGGAGATCACCTTCCGTCGCTACAACCACTGGCGCGACGTCGTGCGCCTGGTGTGCTTCTGCTTCCTGGAACATTTCCCCTTTCGCCAGCTCCACATGGCCTGGCGCCTGCAGGGGATCTGGCAATTCCTCCGCGGAGACATGATCTGGCGGCCGATGAAGCGGGCGGGCTTTCCCGCCTCACCCCAGGCCCGCTAGCAAGCGGAAACACCGCGAAAGAGCCGCGCCTCGAGGGGCTCCTCCCCGCGTCGCGCGCGGGAACCAGGCTACGACTCGGCCTTGCGGATGGCGCGGAAATCGATGCCCAACTGCTGGCACTTCTTGTACAGGTGACTCCGTTCCAGGCCCAGCGCCCGGGCCACGTTGGTCATGTGGTGGTTGTGCCGCTTGAGCTCGGCGAGCAGCACTTCGCGTTCGAATGTCTCGACGCGCTCCGCCAGTGTGCCGCCCGCGGCGGCTCCGGGCGAAGCGGCCGCGGCGCCGGCCTGCGGTAGAGCGAGCCGCACGGCCGCGGCGTCCACCGGCTCGCCCGTCCCCAGTAGGTGCAGCCGCTCGACCACGTTGCGCAGCTCGCGCACATTTCCCGGCCAACGGTAGCGCTTCAGCTCCTCGATGGCCTCGGGCAAAAACGTGATCTCCTTCCAGCCGTTCTGCTCGGCCACTTGCCGCGCGAAGTGCCCCGCAAGCACGGGAATGTCGTCGAGCCGCTCGCGCAGGGGCGCCAGCGCCAGCGGAAAAACGTAGATGCGGTGGTAGAGGTCCTGGCGAAAGGCGTTCTGTCGCACCAGCTCGTCGAGGTTGCCGTGGGTGGCCACCACCACGCGCACGTCCACGGCGATGGGCCGGTCGCCGCCCACGCGCTCGAGTTCGCCCTCTTCGAGCACGCGCAGCAGCTTGGCCTGCATGGGCAGCGGCATGTCGCCGATTTCATCCAGAAAAAGCGTGCCGCGGTGCGCCTGCTCGAATTTTCCCACGTGCCGCCCGGCGGCGCCGGTGAACGCGCCCTTTTCGTGGCCGAACAGCTCGGATTCGATCAGCTCGGCGGGGACCGCGGCGCAGTTCAAGGTGATAAACGGCCCGGCCCGCCGCGGACTTTTCTCGTGCAGCGTCCGCGCCACCAGTTCCTTGCCCGTGCCCGTTTCCCCCAGGATGCACACGCGCGTCTCGCTGGCCGCCACGCGCTCCACCTGCGCCATCAATTGCTCCATCGCCCGGCTGGCCCAGACCATCTCGTGCTTGCCCAGGCGCTGCCGCAGCTCACGGTTTTCCGCCTCCAGGCGCGTCAGGCGCAGGGCGTTCTCCACGGTCACCAGCAGCTTCTCGGTCGTGAGCGGCTTCTCCAGAAAATCCACCGCGCCCAGCCGCGTTGCTCGCACGGCCATCTCCACGGTGGCCTGACCGGAGATCATCACCACCGGCGTCGGAATCCCCGCCGCCTTCAACTCTTCCAGCAGCCACAGCCCGTCCTTGCCGGGCATCACCACGTCGGAAAGGATCAAGTCGAAGCGCTGCGTTTTGATCAGTTCGAGGGCGCGGGCGGCCGTGTCGCACACGGTGGCCTCGTGCTCCGCCAGGCGAAATGCCCGGGCCAGCGACGCCAGCGTGTTGGCGTCGTCGTCGATGACCAGCAGATGCGCCCTATAGGCTGCCGCGCTGCTCTTGTTCATGGCCCGGCCTGCGCCGGCGGATGCGTGGGCAGTTCCATGCGAAACGTTGTGCCGCTCCCCGGCTCGCTCTCGACCGAAAGCGTTCCGCCGTGATCGCTCACCACCGACTGCACGATGGCCAGACCCAGGCCCGTGCCGTGCTGCTTGGTGGTGTAATACGGCGTGAATAGCCGCGCGCACTCTTCCGCCGTCAGCCCTGTGCCCGTGTCCGTGACTTCCACGCGCACCGCGGCGTCTCGCGAGTGCGTGCGGATCGTCAATGTGCCCCCCGCCGGCATCGCGTCCAGCGAATTGAGCACCAGGTTTTGCAGCGCCCGGTGCAGCAGCTCCGGATCGGCCTGGATCGCAGGCACGCCCTCGTCGAGATAGAGTTCCGTGGTGATCGGCGGCCGGCCGATCGCGCTGAATTGCGCTTCGAACAGCTTCACCGCGCCGCGCACTGCGTCGTTCAGGTTCACGTTCTGCAGGTGCGGCGCCGGCATCTTGGCGAAATCGCTGAACCGTCCGACGATGGCGTTCAAGTTGGCGAGTTCCGCGCGCAGCGTCTCGGTGGACTCGCGAAAGACCTCCTCAAACTGCTCGGGCGATTGCTCGCGGGCGCGCTGCAGGTTTTCCACCGTGATTTGCAGAGGAAAGAGCGGGTTTTTCAGCTCGTGGGCCAGTCGGTGCGCCAGCTCGCGCCAAGCCGCCACGCGCTCGGCCTGCACCAGGCGCTCGCGCTGTTCGGCGAGTTGCCGGGTCATTTCGTTGAAGGCGCTGGCGAGCTGGCCGACTTCGTCCCGCGATCGCGCCTCCACCCGCGTTTCCCAGTTCCCCGCAGCGACTTCGCGGGCGCCGGCGGCCAGCCGCTCCACCGGCCGCGTCACTCGCGCCGCCAGCCACCAGCTCACCGCCACCCCCAACAGGATGCCTGCGCTGCCCACCAGCAGCGCCAAAGCGCGGATGAAATTTGTGAGCGTCACAATCTCCCGCCGCGAGCTCCCCACCAGCAGCACGCCCAGCAACTCGCCTTCCCGACCGGCCAGCGGGATGGCGTGAAAGGTCTCCGCACTGGCCGCGTCCCCCGACCACTCAATCGTCTGTTCGAGCGCGCGCCCTCCGCCGGGGGACTTGCGGGCCTGCTCGATGAGCGGCGCAAAGCGGTCGGCCTGGCTCACCGTTCCCGAGGCATCGGTGAGCGCCGAAGGGACGAATGCCGGCTCCAGGTTGCGGTAGAGCAGCGCGCGCATGCCCGCCGGCATCACCAGCGAAGCCAGGAACTCCTTGTCCAGGCGCCGCCCGCCGATGATGTACAGTTTTTTCTCGCCCACGCGCACTGCGCGCACCGCCGACAGCGCGAGCACGACGCCGTCGGGCAGCTCCTCGCGCCGCAGGAACGCCCCGCGCGTTTTCCAGTCCTTTTCCGCGGTGACCCAATCATTCTTATAGCCGAAGCGCGCCGGCCACTGCGCCGAGGAGATCAGCGTGCCGTCGTTGCCCACCAGCTCCACAAAATCGAGCTGGTGCGACGCCGCCAGGCCGCGAGCGTCGTTGACGTAGAGCGATGGGTCTGCCTGCGGGCGGCCCAGGTCAATGGCCATGCGCACCGTGCCTTCCGCATCGGCGATGCCTTCCACCCGGTGGACCACCTCCTCACCGCGCTGCGAAAACTCGCGGCGAAACTGCGCCAGCAGCGCGTCGGTGTGCTCCCGGTCAAGTTCCTCGAAAGCGCGCCGCGCGCTGCTCGATACCCCCCAGGCCACCAGCGCCACCGTCGCGATCACCGTCCCGGCAAACAGCGTCAGCAGTTTGGCCCGAAAGCTCATGGCTTTTCTCCGCCCGCGGCCGCCGGAGACGCCGTGTCCACCCACGCCTCCTCGAGCCGCCAGCCGCCCCAGCGCCGCGGCATCCAGTTCTTCACCCGCGAGCTGAGGCCGTAAGTCTCCATCACGTGTGCCACCGGCACAACTCGGTAGCTCTCCACCACCGCGCGCTCCGCCGCGTAAAGCTGCTCGGGCGCAGCGGCATCCGCCGGCAGCGCTTCGGCCTGGCCCAGCACAGCCAGCAGCGCAGCCAGCGCCGTGCGCGGCTCCGGCGCCTCCAGCCGCAGGCGCACCAGCCGCACATCCCCCTCGGCTGTCCCGGGCGATCCCGCGCCCGAGGCCTGCACGGCGATTCCCGCCTCGCGCGCGTTCACCGCCACGCGCTCGGCCACCGCCCGCCCCAGCGCGTCGTCGGAATCATAGACCAGGCTCAGCGGGTGGGCGCGGGAAACTTTACCGCGCAATTGCTTCGCCCGCTCCGAGTCCGCCGCCGTGGAAAACAGAAAAGCATACCCGGACAGCCATTGCGGCAGAAGTCCTCCGGCTGCCTCGCCCTGCTTCTGAAGCAGGACGTTGAAAATCGACGCGCGGTCAATCGAGAGCGCGATCGCTTGGCGCAACCCCGCGTCCTGCGCGGCCGGGCGGCGCGCGTCGAAGACCAGCGCGAACAACTCCACCGGCGCCGACGACCACGTCCTCGCGCGGCTCTGCGCAGCGCGACGCACCTGCTCGGGCAAAAGCTCGACCACGTCGGCCTTGCCGAGTTCCAGGTCCATCAGTTGCTGCGCCGCGCTCACCCCCATCTCCACCGCAATCGAGTCCACAAACGGCCGGCCCGCCCAGCAGCCTTCGTTCGCGGCCAGCACCAGCCGGCTCCGCGGCCGCCATTCCGCGATGCGGAACGCGCCGGTGCCCGCAAGGCCGTCCTGGGAGGCGTGAAAAATGAAGTAGGGACCTCGCGCCAGCTCTGCCGGCAGATCGGGCACGGCCCGGTCGGATTGAATCACCAGCCATTCCCCGGAAACGCTCACCCGCAGAGCGTTTCCCAGCAGCGGCTGTAACGCCGCCGCCGCCCGATGCGCAGTGAGCGGCGTGCCGTCGTGGAATTTTACCTCTGCTCGCAAGCGGAATTGCCAGCGCTTCGATTCTGCGTCGTGCTGCCAGGCGATAGCCAGCGCGGGTTGCAGTTGTCCGCCTTCGTCCCGCCGCACCAGGCGTTCGAAGACGAGCAAGGCAAGCCGCTCGGCGGCGGCCGCGGCGGTCGCATCCGCAGGCCACTCGCGGGGATCGAGCGAGTTCACCCGAGCGCGCATTTCCACGCGCAGCGTGCCGCCATAGTGCGGCCGGGTCGCCGCGCGAGCCGGCAGCGCCAGGCAGCTCGCCAGCACGAAAGGCAAGACTACCCGGCCTGCCAGGGACCTAGCGGCCACAAAAAATCGCCAACCGGTACGCTTCATAGCGTCCTGTTTTTAAATTCGTCGCCACCGCCACTGCCACGCCGTCGCTCGACGCGCTCAGCGAAACAATGGGCCCCGGAAACTCCACCGCTGGACCCACGGGCGCCGCTGCGCCTGCTTGAATCTCGTAGGCCTGCACGGAATCGGCCTCGGTCCAATCCCCAGCTCCCGTCGCCAGCAGTTGCCACCCGCTCCTGCAGTTCGTCTTGATGCCGGCGAGCTCGCTCCCCCGAATCTCTGTCGTGCCCGCCGGGATTCCCCGGTGGTCATAGAAAAACGCGCGGCCCTTCGCCCCGCTGAAGACGAAGAGGTCCCCTCCATGTTCATCCGACAGCACTGCGGCGGAGAAGAAGGGCTCGGGCAGGTCGGCGTGGAAGGCCGCGGCGCGGAATTCGGGCGCGAAATAATTCCGATCGGGCCACAGTCGAGTGGCCCCAACCGCCTCCTGGCCCTTCACAATCGGAAACTGCAGCGTGGCCTCTGCCGCGGGCTCGCAAGGGAGCATCGGGCCCGCGGGCATTTCCGTCATCGAAAAGCCGCATCGCCATCCCGGAAGAAAGATCAGCAGCGCATCACCCGATTCGCTCCTCTGGCGGAATATTTTCCCTCGCAAATCCCGCGACCCGGACTTTCCCGGCGGCAGGGAGAAGATCCGCCTCAACCCCCACAGGTCTCCGCGCCTTTCGTAGAGCGAAAGCTTGTGGGCTTCCAGGACCGCCATGGTGCTGTCCGCATCGGCGAATAACGCCAGGTCAACGATGGGGTTTTCCTGCTCCCAGATCAGTTCCTTCTCGATGGCCAGCGCGGGCACCACGCGGAAGGGCGCGGCGGTCGGCCGCGGCAGTGTGGCGATGATGGTCTCGACCGCGCCGCCGCGTCGGATTTCGGCTATCCACACATAGCCCTGGAGAGCTTCCGAGAGGGTCACGCCGGCTTCCGCAGCCGCCACCGTCGTTGGTGCCAGGCGAAAGCCGCGTCCCACGAGCTCCGCTTCGAGCGCCATGCGGACGGCGGCGACGTCGGCGGCGGAAAGCGAGGAAAGATTGCGCAGGTTGAGGGTGACGCCCTCGCCCGGGGGGAGCGCCGCGGCAATCCTGCCCGCGAGCTCGCGCGCCGCGTCGCCCAGCGCATCGCCTCTCACCATTCCCGGCAGACACAACACCAGCAGCGCAACAACCAGGTGGACGCGCAGCCGGAGCGAGCGGCGTGCAGGACTCGAATCGCAGTTCACGGGGACGCTCGGTCATCATAGCACAGCCCGCGCTGGCGCCTCCGCCGCCGCAGGCAGGCGGCGCCGGAGAGCAAATGCCCGGAAGCCGCTCCGCGGTCAGACGATAGAATCGCTGCTCTCCGTCGAAGCGCAACTGCGTCAGAACGGGGTGGGCCGACCGCGCCCAAACGCGAGCGGTTCTGCAACATTCCAGGCCGGGTCTTCGTATGCTTAGGGGTGCGCATGCGCAGCGCAAATGATAGGATGCGCGGTTCACCGCCCGCAGAGTTCTGCCATTCGATTGCGGAGAGGAGATAAACAGCAATGAAGCGGCTGCCATTTTTGTTGTTGGTGTGTGCCCTGGTCGTGGGGACGGCGGGCCCGGTGTTTCTGCGCTCGCGCATCTTGCCGCCGGCGACAGCCTCGGCGGCGCCGCTGGAAACGCATTTGATGCGCTACCCGGACATTTCCAAGGACCAGGTGATGTTCGTCTATGCGGGCGACCTGTGGATCTCGCCGCGCTCCGGAGGACAGGCGCGCCGGCTGACCACGCACCCCGGCGACGAGCTCTTTCCCAAGTTCTCCCCGGACGGAAAGTGGATTGCCTTCACCGGCGAGTACGACGGCAACGCCGACGTGTACGTCATCCCCGCCGAAGGCGGCGAGCCGCGCCGGCTGACCTTTCACCCGGACCGCGACCTTGTGCTCGGCTGGACGCCGGACGGCAAGAAAATCCTCTTCCGTTCGGTACGCGCCAGCGCGCCGCCGGATTTCTACCGCCTCTTCACCGTGTCACCCGAAGGCGGGATGCCGGAAATGCTGCCCATCCCCAGCGCCAGCCTGAGCAGTATTTCGCCGGATGGCCAGCGCATCGCCTTCATGTCCTCTTCGCAGGAATTCCGCACCTGGAAGCGCTACCGCGGCGGCTGGAGCCCGCCCATCGGCATCTACGACTTGAAGAAAAACTCCTATGAGGAGCTGCCGCGGGCCGACGGCATGGATATGTTCCCCATGTGGCACGCGAACGCAATCTACTTCATCTCCGACCGCGACGCCGTGATGAACCTCTACCGCTACGACCTCGGCAGCAAGAAGACCGTCCAACTGACCAACTACCGGGAATATGACGTCAAGTGGCCCAGTCTGGGCCCCGACGCCATCGTGTACGAGAACGGCGGGCTGCTCTATTCGCTCGACCTGGCCAGCCACAAGGCCTCCGCCATCCCGATCACCGTGGCCACCGACGCGATCGCCGCCCGGCCGCAAATCGTGTCCGTGGGCGACCGCATCCGCAGCTTCGGGCTCTCGCCCAGCGGCGTGCGCGCGGTGTTCGAAGCTCGCGGCGACATCCTTACCTTGCCCGTGGAACATGGCAGCCCGCGCAACTTGACCGAGAGTCCCGGCGTGCACGAGCTGAACCCGCAGTGGTCGCCCGACGGCAAGTGGATCGCCTACCTTTCGGACCGAACGGGCGAGTACGAGATCTATCTCCGGCCGCAGAAGGGCGGCGAGGAAGTGCGGGTGACCTCCGACGGCGACGCCTATCGCTACGGGCCCAAGTGGTCGCCCGACAGCAAGAAACTCCTCTTCTGGGACAAGCGGCTGCGGCTCTGGTACGTGGACATCGAGAAAAAGCAGCCGGTGCAGATCGACCAGGGGCAGTACTTCAACCTCATCGACGGCGGCGACTGGTCGCCCGACAGCCGTTGGGTCGCCTACGCCAAGACGGGGCCGAACCTGTCGGATTCGATTTTTCTCTACTCCCTCGAACAAAAAAAAGTCTTTCCGGTCACCAACGGCTTCTATGACGATTCCAATCCCGTCTTCGACCAGAACGGAAAGTACCTCTACTTCTTGTCGCAGCGCTTTTTCTACCCCAGCGCCGGGCGGTTTGACGACCGCTTCAATTACTACAGCACGACCGGCATCTTCGCCGTGACCCTGAAGGCCGACGAGGTCTCGCCGTTTGCCTTGCAGAGCGACGAGGAGAAGGGTGCCGAGGAGAAGAAAGACGACAAGAAGAAGGATGCGGGCGAGGCCAAGAGCGCGGCGCCCGAAGCGGAAAAGCAGGGCGAAAAGAAGCCCGAAGAAAGAAAAGCGGGCGAGAAGTCAACCGACGAAAAGAAGGACGAGGAGAAGGCTCCGAAACCCATCCAGGTGGATATCGACGGCATCGGCCAGCGCGTGGTGCAAGCGCCGATTCCGGCGGGCATCTACCGCAGCCTTGTGGCGCGGAAAGAGAAATTCTTCTACCTCGCCCTTCCCATGGAAGCGACGCAGCTCGCCTTGCCCGGCCCGCCGTCTCCGCCGCGAGCCAGCCTCCATCTTTTCGACGTCAAAAAGCGCGACGACAAGCTCCTGCTCGAACCCATCCAGAGCTACGACCTCGATAAAGACGGTGACAAGGTGATCTACCGCTCCGGCGAGACGTTCGGCGTGGTGGACGCCATCCCCGGAAAAGCCAAAGTGGGCGACGGCCGGCTGAACACCGCCAGCTTGCAAGTCCTGGTGGATTACCGCGCCGAATGGCGGGAGATCTTCCGCGAGGCTTGGCGCATCGAGCGCGACTTCTACTGGGACCCGAACATGGGCGGGCTCGATTGGAACAAGCTCGGCAAGCGCTATGAAGCCCTGCTGCCCTGGGTGGCTCACCGCAGCGACCTCAACTACATCATCGGCGAGATGATCGCCGAGCTCAGCACCTCGCACACTTACGTCGGCGGCGGCGAGATGCCTGCGCGCAAGCGCATCGGCGTCGGCCTGCTGGGCGCGGACTTCGAGACCGACCAGGGTTTCTACCGCTTCAAGAAAATCTTCCGCGGCGAGAACTGGAACGACGAGACGCGCGCGCCGCTCAACGAGCCGGGGCTGAAGGTGAAGCAGGGCGATTACCTGATCGCCGTCAACGGCGCGGCGCTGCGGGCGCCCTCGAACGTGTACGCCTATTTCCAGAACCTGGCCGGCCAGGTCGTCACGCTGACCGTGAACGACAAGCCCGGCACCAGCGGCGCCTGGGAGATCAACGTCAAGCCCACCGGCAGCGAAGCGCCGCTGCGCTATCTGGACTGGGTGGAGGGGCGCCGCAAGCAGGTCGAAGAAGCCACCGGCGGGCGCATCGGCTACCTGCACGTCCCCGACACGAGCATCGCAGGCATCATCATGTTCGACAAATACCTGAACGCACAGGTCGGCAGGGACGGCCTGATCGTGGACGAGCGCTACAATCACGGCGGCATGATCCCCGACTTCTACACCGAGAAACTCCAGCGCCAGTTGCTCGCGCTGCTGGCCCCGCGGGAGGGCAAGGACCTGCCCTGGCCGCCGCTCGCTATCTATGGGCCGAAAGTGATGATCGTGAATGAACTCGCTGGCTCGGGCGGCGACGCCTTTCCGTGGTTCTTCAAACGCGAAAAAATTGGCCCCGTCGCCGGCACGCGCACCTGGGGCGGGCTGATCGGCATCTTCCGGGAAATCCCCATCATGGACGGAGGGTACGTCACCGCGCCGGAGGTTGCCTTCTGGTCCACCGACAAAGGCGGCGAGTGGGTTGTGGAAAACCACGGCGTGGACCCCGACTACGTAGTCGAGCAGCGGCCCGATCTGGTCGTCAACGGCCACGACCCGCAACTGGAGAGGGCCATCGAGTTGGCCAAGGAAGCGCTGAAGAGCTACCAGCCGCCGCCGCAACGCCCCAAGTATCCCCGCAAGAATTTTCCCCGCTAACCGCTAGCCGGGTGGCTCCCTTGGCCGGCGGGGGCGGCGGTCCCCGCCCTCCGTTCGGAGCCACCCGCAAGGGGTTTGGCTAGCGGTAACTCAAGCTCGCTCGATCCTCTACACAAAAAGCGTTTTCCGTGGAGTAGCGCCGCCGCCTTGCCGAGCCCCGCGGTTCCGGGGGCCGGGCTGGCCGCGGTCCCGAGGCGCTGCGGCGATTGGGGAAGCAGGCGCAAGGCGCCAAGCAGGCATACCCACACCAGCCCGAGCGCGACCGGCAGCGCAATCGCCAGCCCCGCCGCCAGTCCCGCCAGTTCGTTTGCGTCGCTCATGGGTGTTCCTCCTTCGCGATTCGGGGCGCCCTCAGCGCAGGCGGACGGCATTCCTCGGGCCATTGCTCGTCGGATTGTCCAGCAAGGATTTAGAGGGTCAGTCGGGCCTATCGAATCGTGGTGAGCGGCACACGCTGTGGAACCCTGTACGCAGATCGAGTCGCAGCGGCGCAGCTCGCCGCGGTTCATTGTGGTCGGTGAGCGCCTCTACAACTCGGCAGGCTTCATTTCGCAGGGACTCTTGCGGCGCAGCGGCGAGGCTTCGGGAATTCAAAATCAGTGGCGGAGTGAGCTCAGGAGCGCGCGGAGGCGCCGCTGAGTGCGGCGGTTTCCTGGGTCGCACCGGCCACGCTCTCCCAGTCGAGCACGTGCACCTCCACGATGTCGCCCGCATCGAAGCTCGCCGGCCCCTCAGGCAGGAGGATGAGCGCATTGGCATCGGCCGAGGTGCGCACCAGCACGGAGCACTGGTTCGCCAGGGGAGTGACCTCGAATCCTTCCCGCGTGAGCGCGAGCTGCGCCAGCAGGATATAGCGGCGCGCCGTCTTGGACTTGACTTGGCCGCGGAGCGTCGCGCGCACGGCCGGCAGGTGGGTCGCGCGGCGGCCCGCCAGCCGCAGCAGGGCCGGCCGCACAAATTCGTAAAAGCCCACAAAGGCGGCGGCCGGGTTGCCGGGCAACACACACACCGGCACGCCGTCCCAAGTTCCGAAGCCGATCGGCTTGCCCGGCCGCACTGCCACCGTCCGGAAGCGGAACTCTGCCCCCAGATCGCCCAGTACGCCCTTGACCAGATCGCGCTCGCCCACCGACGCTCCGCCCGTGGTGACCAGCAGATCCGCGCCCCGGCGCGCCGTTTCGAGCAGCCGGCGCAATTCACCGCGGTTGTCTGGCGAAGTGCCGCAGAGGCGCGCTTCGGCGCCGCACTCGGCGATCAGCGCCGTCAGCGTGTACGCGTTGCTGTTGCGGATCTGGCCGTGACCGGGCGTGGCGCTGACCTCCACCAGCTCGCTTCCCGTGCACACCACGCTCGCCCGCGGCCGCCGGTAGACCTGCACTTGCGCCCGGCCTGTGAACGCCAGCAGCGCCAGCGCCGCGGGACGCAGCACATCTCCGCGGCGGACCAGCAGGTCGCCTCGGCGCACGTCCTCCGCGGGCGGGAAGATGCAGTTCCCTGCCCTCACCGGCGCGGAAACAACGATGGAATCGCCCTCCCGCTCGACCTGCTCGTAGGGGAGGACGGCGTCGGCGCCGTGCGGGACCGGAGCGCCGGTGGTGATGGCCATGGCGCTCCCCGGAGCCAGCGTTGCATCGCCCTGCTCGGCGAGAACTTTGCCGGCCACCGGGAGTCGCACGGCGCGCCCCGCTGCCGCGGCAGCGATGTCGGCCGAGCGCACCACATACCCATCCATCGCCGAGCGCGCATAGGGCACCAGGTCCGCCTCAGCCACCACGTCTTCGGCCACCACGCGCCCGCGCGCCTCAGCGAGCGAAACCCCTTCAGCGGGCAAGGCGCGCACCGCGCCGAGGATGATTTCGCGAGCCTCATCGAAGCCGATCATGTTCACCATGTGCGGGGACGCCATCTTCGGGGCCGCCATTATACCGCTTCCCTTAAGGCTTGCGGTCGGCCAGACGATCTTGCGCGCTGGCCCGCCTTGGAGCAACATGCAATCCAGATCTTAATGACCAACGTGAGACAAGACGACCAAATTGCCGGATTCATCCTCGCTGGAGGGGCGAGCTCGCGCATGCGCCGCGACAAAGCCCTGCTCGAATTTGCCGGCATATCGCTGCTGGTGCGCACCGCGCGCCTGCTCGAACCCCGCGTCGCCGCGGTGACCATTATCGGCCCGCCCGAGCGCTATGCGGCGCTCGGCCTGCCAACGGTTCCCGACGACCGGCCAGGCCTCGGCCCGCTCGGCGGCATGGCCACCGCCCTGCGCATCTCCACTTTGGAGTGGAGCATCCTGCTTGGCTGCGACCTACCCTATTTGAGCGGCGCTTGGCTGGACTGGCTCGTCGCGCGTGCGCTGGCCTCGCCGGCCGAGGCGCTTGTGCCCGAGACCTCTCGCGGCCTCGAGCCGCTCTGCGCGATCTATCGCCGGAGCTGCGCGCCGGCCCTGGCCGCTGCCCTCGCTCGTGGCGAGCGCAAGGTCACCGAGGTAGTTGCCCGCCTGGCCCTGCAGAAGGTCACCCCGGCGGAATGGAAGCCATTCGACCCCAGCGGCGCCCTGTTCAAGAACATGAACACGCCCGCCGACTACGAAGAGGCCCGCGCCAGGCTCGAAGGAGAGACTGCAGGCTGAGCGCGCGCCGCCGCGGCTCACACCGTATACACCACCTTGTCGCCGGTATCCGCCGTGGGCCCGTACACCGACGGCACCGCAAGCCCCAGAACGCGCAGATAGACGATGAGCTGCCCGCGATGGTGCGTGGAATGATTGATGCGGCGCGTCAATACCCAGGCCCGCGAGCGCACCACATCGAAGAAATTCGTATTCTCCCGCCACCAACTGTCCGGTTTCGTGCGCAGGATTTCCAGCCGGCGTGTCGCGTCGCTGCGATATTTCTCGATGTACCCGCGCTTGGTCTTCTCGCTGGGGTTCGGATCGCCCGTATCAATGCCCAGCATGTTGGGCATCCAGCGCCCCTCGGACTGCACCTGGTGATCCATCTGTTCGCGCACGCTGCGCGACTTCGGGCTGGGCCGGAAGTCCATCGCCGATTCCGGGAAGGCCGACCAGATCGTGACGCTCTTCAGGATTTCGGTCTCGTAAGTGTCCAGCAAGAAACCATAGCTGCTCTCGGGTTTCTCCGCCATGCCTGCCTCCCGCTCGGCCTCGCCGTTCTCTCCGGTTGACCGCCGCCTCCCCAACAAATTCCAGCGTTCCTAGGAGAACTTGAGCCGCTCCTCGCCCGCGTACACGATAAACCGCTTCCCGCGGAGGAAACCCACCAGCGTGAGCCGCAGCTCGCGCGCCAGTTGCACCGCCAGGCTGGACGGCGCCGAAACCGATGCAACCACGGGCAGGCCCGCGACGCACGCCTTCTGGATAATCTCGAAGCCGCCCCGCCCGCTCACCATCAGCACGTTTTCCGAGAGCGGCAGCTTCCCCGCCAGCAGCGCCCAGCCCACCACCTTGTCCACCGCGTTGTGCCGGCCGACGTCTTCGCGCAGCGCGAGCATCTCGCCGCGCGTGTCAAACAGCCCGGCGGCGTGCAAGCCTCCGGTACGGCCGAAGATGGCCTGGGCCTCGCGCAGCGCCTCCGGCAGGCGGCACAGTATCTCCGGGTCCAGCCGCAGCTCGGGGTTCGGCGGCTCGATGCCGCGGACGCGCACCTGATCGATGCTGGCCTTGCCGCAAATCCCGCAACTCGACGCGGCAAAGAAATTCCGCTGCGTGCGCTCCAGCTCCAGCGCCACCTCGCCCCCCAGCTCCACCTGGACCACGTTGCCGCGGTCCTGCTCGCCGCCGCCCACGCCGTGCTCGAGCGAGCGGATCTGTTCCCGCCGCCGGATTAGCCCCTCGGTATAGAGAAACCCCGCCGCCAATTCCAGGTCGTGCCCGGGGGTGCGCATGGTCACCGTCAGCGGAAGCTTGCCCACGCGGATTTGCAGCGGCTCCTCGCCCACCAGGTAGTCCTGGAAGCGGCGCACCTGGCCCTCCTGCCATTCCGAGACGAGGGTCAAGTCCACGCTGCGCGGGCGTTGCGTCACCTTGCCCATCTCCTCAGCGGTGCCAGTCTTCTCCGCCTTGCGCGCTCTGCCAAACATACTTGGATTTCACACCGGCCTAGAATGATTCCTGCCGATTCTACGCCACCGGCGCTTCCCCGGTGTGGATTACATGCCCAGCAGGTTCACTTGCAGCTTGGCATAGCCGTTTTCTTGGGCCCACAGATTGAGCGGAAGGGTGGCCAGTTCGTCCACCACGGGGATGGCCAGCCCGTTCTTGGTGAGGTCCACGGTCTTGATGTACACCTTGCAGGTGTCGCAAGCCTCCACGCGCACGTGCTCGAACTGGCTCGCGGTGTACGCCGCGAGCTTTTCGAACCGCTCCTCGCCGCAGGCCGGGCAGATCACCCGGCGGTAGTCCCATTCCGTCAGGCACAGCGAACACACCAGCGAGCGCTTGGCCCCGTGGCCCTCCTCGCGCAGCACGCCCACCAGTGGTTTCCCGGTGCAGATGGGGCAGGCAGGGGGCCCAAAGCGCGGCAACTCCATCTCGCGGCTGGCGGCCAGGTTTTCGGCGTAAGGCTGCAGCATCGCCCGCGCAAAAAACAGGTGCATTTCCGGCGCCCCGTCCACCACGTGGCCTTCCGACTCCCAATAGCTGGTGAGCAGGTACTCCCAGTAATCGGGTTCCTCCGCGGCGAGTTGCTCCGCCGCTTGGGCCAGCGCCGGCGGCGCCACGCGTTTCACCAGCGCGAGCAGCGGAGCCACGCTGCGCAGCAGCGGCGCCAGGTCCAGGCAATCGCGAAACGCGCGCTGCCCCGTCTGCTCGGCGCCGTTCCCGGAGCCGGACTTCAGCCCGGCAGACAGCGACTGCTGAAACGCGGCGATCTGCGCATAGAAGGAGAGGATTTCGGAAGCGAAGGGGTAGGTTTTCGCCAGTTCTTGGGCCCGCTCAATCCTCTGGTCCCAACTGGCCTGGTTATTTTTTGGTAGGGGCATTCCCGGTGATCCGGGCGAGCCACAGACGATGGTGCGTCCTGGCCCAGTTTTCGGTCACTTCCCCGCGAATCACCGAACTGAACCCGCCCTGCACGACCGCTGTGCCCATGTAAACGTGAATGATGAATCCGCCCAGCGTCAGCAGGAACGCCACCGGGTGCACGATGATGGACACATAGCGGAGATATCTCAGGCTCCAGGGGATGTACTCGGTGAACCAGAGGACCATGCCGGTCAGCAACAGCACGATGCCCGACCAGAACATGAGCCAGAACAGATATTTTTGCCCGGCATTGAATCGTCCCACCGCCGGCACGGCTTCGTCCTCGTGCCGCACGTAATGGCCGAGGGCTCGATTCCATCGGCGGTCCTCTTCGGTGATGCGCATGTCGCTGGCCCACATCCGGTACATCCAGATTACCGACGCGGCGAAAATGAGCCCTACCCAGGGGTGCGTCGCCCGCGCCACCGGCCCGCCCCCCAGCAGCGCGGCCATCCACCACATCCACGGCGTCCACAGGGCCAGCCCATTCAGCAGCAGATAAACATAGGAGAAGCCCGCAATCCAGTGCACCAGGCGCTCCACGAGCGTGTAGCGCAGGATTCGACCGCCGGGCAGTATGCGCGTCTCGGCCATCATTCACCTCTCTGCTTGGCGCCCTTGCCGTTTCCGTTCACCACCTTGGGCCCGAAGCGCAGGTAGTGCACGAACGTGCCGATGATCCCTCCGATGATGGCCAGGTTCCCCAGCCACTTCAGCGGCGACTTCCAGATCTGCACCGCCAGAGGAATGGTCGGGTCGCGGGGCAGACCGTAGAGTTCGGGCTGGTCGCCGAAGCTGAGCACGGTCACCACGCCCGTGCCGCCCACTCCGGGGGGATCGTACACCGCGGCCTGTGTGTAGCCTGAGGCCCTGAGTTGCTTCACGCGCTTGTCGGCCAACTGCAGCATCTGGTCCTTGGTGCCGAACTGCAGGCAACTGGTGGGACACGCCTTGATGCACGCGGGTTCCAGGCCCACCGAGACCCGGTCCACGCACAGCGTGCACTTGTAGACCTTTTTCGTTGACTGGTTGAACCTGGGGATGTCGAACGGGCACCCGGCGATGCAGTAGCCGCACCCGATGCAATTCTCCTGCTGGAAATCCACCAGCCCGTTGTTGTACTGCACGATGGCCCCGGGCGCGGGGCAGGCCTTCAGGCACCCCGGATCGGCGCAGTGCATGCACTGGTCCTTGCGCATCAGCCAGTGCAGCCCGGTGCCGCTTTCGTACTCGTGGAACTTGATCAGGTTCCAGAAGTTCCACGCCGTTTCCGGCATGGTCTGGTAGGTGCCCATCTGCACGGTCGTTTCCGCCGGCAGATCGTTCCACTCCTGGCAAGCCACCTCGCAGGCCTTGCAGCCGATGCACGTGCTGGTGTCGATCAGCTTCGAGACCGTGGCCGCCTCGCGAATGCCGGGCGACGCTGTGGAGGTCGCCGAAACTCGCTTCAGTTCGAGCGTTTTTCCTGGCATGGCTTCCCTCCCCCCTACGCCTTTTCCAGCTTCACGAGGAAGCCTTTGTACTCCGGAGCCGATGAGTTGGGATCCACAATGGATGGAGTCATGCGATTGGCCATCGAGCCTTTCTGCTCCCCGCGGCCGAGGAAGCCCCAGTGGATGGGGAAGCCGATCTGATAGACCGTCCTGCCGTCCACTTGCATGGGCTTGATGCGCTTGGTGACCATGGCCTTGCCTTCAATCGCGTCCCGCTTCGAGGTCACCCGCACTCGATCGCCGTTCTTGATGCCCTTGCTGCTCGCCAGTTCCTCGGGGATCTCCACGAAGAACTCCGGCTGCAATTGCATGTTGTAGGCGTTGTTCTTCGTCCAGTAGTGGAAGTGCTCGGTCAGCCGGTAGGTCGTGCAGGCGATGTCGAAGCCCTCGGCCACCGTCCCCAGCTTGTCGTACTGCGTCTTGAACTGTTTGACCGCGGGATTCGTGCTCTGCTTGGGGTGCAGCAGGTTGGCCACTGGCGATTCCATCGGCTCGTAGTGCTCGCTCCAGGGCCCTTCGACAAACTGCCCGGGAATGAACAGCCGCGCCACCCCTTCCGGCAGCATGATGAACGCGCCCAGCCCCGCCTCGGGCGGGCTGTCCACCTTATAGTCCGGCACATCCCCCACCCACTTCTCCCCGTTCCAGGCAATCCCGGGCCGCGTGGGGTCCCAGGGTTTCCCGTTCGCATCGGCCGAGCAGCGGTTGTACATCACCCGGCGGTTCGCCGGCCAGTTGAAGGTCCACTCCGAGTAGCGCGCCAGCCCGCTGGGGTCGGCGTTGTTGCGCCGCTGGGTCAGGTTGCCGGCTTCGGTGTACATGCCGAGGTGCAGCCAATCGCCGCACAGCGTGGAACCATCGGCGCGCAAATCCAGGAACTTGCCCAACTGTTGCCCGGCCTTCAGCACAATCGTCTTCGGGTCTTTCTCGTCCTTGAGGTCTTCGATCGCCCAGCCGTTGATTTCCTTGCACAGGTCCGTCTGCGGCGGGCTGGCCGCATTCGAGTACCACCAGTTCAGGTTCAGCACCGGGTCCGGCAGCTTGCCGCCTTCCTTCCGGTACAGCTCGCGGATCTTGAGGAACAGCCGGCCGATAATTTCCTGGTCCGCTTTGGCCTCTCCCGGCGGGTCCACCGCCTTCCACTTCCACTGTATCCAGCGCGCCGAGTTGGTGAACGTGCCGTCCTTCTCGGCAAAGTTGGCTGCCGGCAGCAGGAACACTTCCGTCTTCACGTCCCCGGACTTCTTGTTCACCTCGGCGAGGAGTTCGGGCTTCCAAAACGACGCCGTCTCCTGGTCGAAGTTTTCCGCCACCACCAGCCACTTCAAGTTCGCCAGCGCCGCAAGCACCTT
>OBEQ012707384.1_pt1 | contig 24156 bp, 24 predicted proteins | sample 1670901 | NCBI WGS metagenome assembly OBEQ01 (sample SAMEA104232315, study PRJEB22302) | groundwater metagenome | biome: forest; feature: aquifer; material: groundwater | place: USA | collected 2011-08-07 | depth 5.4 m | reverse complement strand
CTGCACAGGTTCCATCCACAAGCAAACAATTGGGATGAATCGAGCCGACCAACCGGCTGAAGGCCGGCGGCGGGCTGAGAACGTCCGCATCCATAATCAGGAGATCGTCTTCAAAAGAATTCCGAGCGGACCAGAGAGAGAAGATGGCTCCTTCCCGGAAACGGGAATTGTCGGTGACGGTTAAGGTCATATTGCGGGCATGACGTCTGGCCTCAGCGACCACCTCCTCTTTTCGATAGCCGACAACCAGCACAAGTCGGTTGACCCCCACCGCTCGGAGGTTCTCAATCGTCCTTTGAAGCAAAGACCGTTTACCTATGGTGAGGAGGCATTTGGGAAGGGTTTGGGATCCCATCCGTTTACCGACGCCGGCGGCAAGAAGAACGGCTGTCAAGCGCCCACCGATGGACCGGCAGCCTCCCCCTGGAGGGCAGCACCAAAGCAGATCTCTCCCTGCTCACAGGTGACCGGAGAGATCGGGGTGCTGGCGCTGGGCCGGGTCAAACATCGCCCCGTCGCCAGATCAAATAACCACCCATGAATCGGGCAGCGGACCGCCAGGGTGTCATCCACTTTCTCAATGCGGCCGCGAACCAGGGGCCCGGACCGATGCGGACACCGGTTGCCAACGGCGTAGAGCCGCCCTTCCACGTTAAAGAGGGCAACCTCCTTGCCCTCCACCGTCACCAGTTGGGAAGTCCCCGGCGGGATCTCTTCCAATTTCATCTTTTTAAACCTGGGCCTCCACAGCTGGAATGAAGGTCGGGTTCCCCACCACATACCCCCATCGCCGGACCGTCTCCAGCGGATCGCTCTGCCGCCAGGCCTGGTACTTCAGCAGGACATCCAACCCGTCGCAGGTCCGCTCCAGGTTCGTCTCCATCCCTGGAAAATCAGGCCACCCATTCTCATTCTTGTTGGCCGCGATCCATTCCATCGCCTTCTCCAGGGCCGGCCGGGCCTTTTCCTCCGCCCGAAGCATTCGGGAGATCAGCAGCGTGGAGCGGGTGCAGTCCATCGTATGGTCCACATTCTTTTCATCCCACGAGCCGTCGGAATCCTGGTGGGTCAAGATCCAATTCAATCCTTTCTCGCAGGCCGGGCGGACCGGCAATCCTTCAGGCAGTACCAGGGAGGCGATCACCGCATCCTGGACCAAATGCGCTGTGGTCTCCACCCCCGAAGGCTGGAAAACAGGATCGTACCAGCCGCCATCTTCCGACTGATTTCCCAGGATAAACCGCAGCCCCTTGCGCCACGGGGTGCGGACCGCATCCTTCATGGCGGAGGTGCCCAGGGCCAGAACAACGTTAAAGAAACTAACCGGATGAGAAGTCGTGTCCAGATCCCCCCACTCGCTGTCCACCCATCGGCCATCCGGCTTCTGCCCCTGCAGGAAATACCCAATGGATTTCCAAATCGACTTCTCAATCTGGGCATCCTGCACAACCGCATGAGCGCGGATCAGCATCAGCGCGCAGAAAGCCGACACCCAAGCCGCCGACTCCCTCTCTGTGGATTCACGGCCCCATCCGCCGTCGGCATGCTGAATTTTCACCAGCGCGTGATACTCCGGCATGAATTCCTTGACGGTGCCCATGTGAAGGATCACCCGTAAAGCATGGGCCACCAACTCCATGTTTTGCGGACCTGCCACGAGGCTCCATTTGTCATGGACCCGTGTAAAAAATTGATATTCCGAATCGGTCACCTGTGCAACCCTGTCCAGATCCATCTCTTCTCTCCTTTCCTTAAACTTGAGAAATAATCCCGGCAAGCCCCCGCGCCAAAGAGCGGCTCGCCACCTTCATGGCCTTCAAGAAATAGACCCCAGAACGGACAGAAACCTTCACCTCCACTGGATCCAAGATAACCCGCATCCCCACCCAAGGGATACCTGCTTCCGAGGCAGCCTCTGCCACCGCCGAGGTCTCCATATCCACCCCAATAGCTCCAAAACGATGAGCCGCCTCCTGCTTTGCCTGGGGATCCGATAGAATCCGCTCAACCGTCAGGAACGGCCCAACTCGGAATGCGCCCTTCAAACCGGCAACGATCCCATTGGCCTGCCATCGCCTAAGCGACTGGGCCTCGATCACCTCTGAGGCAACGACCAGATCTCCCGTCTTAAAATCGGGCCGGGTCCCACCGGAAAACCCGGTGCTGACGACACATCGGTACGACCCGCTCCTTAAAGCCCGGCGCACTGCTCTCCCGGCACGCCGCCGCCCCATGCCGGTTAAAAGAATGCGAGGCCCGCCGCTGCGGCTTTTCAGGAACGGCCCCAGCTCCTGGCGGACCGCTGCCACAACCAAGATGGGGTGCTGATTACAATCCGTTCCGGGCATACCCATGCTGCCTGAACCAAACGACGGCCTTTAAGAGTGCCTCTTCAATGGACCGCTGCGGCAGCCCCAACTCCCGGACCGCCTTGGAGGCATCAAAAAACATTTTCTTCCCCGACATCCGTACCGCCTCCAAAGAAACTCGAGGGGGACGTTTTGTCACGGCAGACACACCGGTGCTCAGCAACGCAATCCCTAAAGCAAAACCACGAGGCAATTGAATTGTGGGAGCCCGCAGGCCGCTGACGCGCGCCAAGATCTCCAGCATCTCCTTCAGTGTGACGTTCTTAAACCCAAGGATGTATTTCTCCCCGACCTTCCCCTTCTCCATGGCCAGGAGATGCCCCACAGCCACATCCTCAACATCCACCAAATTCAGTCCGGTATCTACGTAAGCCGGCATCCGGCCGTTCAAAAAATCAACGATGATCTGCCCGGTCGGGGTCGGTTTGACATCCATGGAACCAACCGGAGTGGACGGATTCACGATGATCAGCGGAAGGCCCGCCCGCGCGGCAGCCAGTGCCTCGGCTTCTGCCAAGAACTTGGAACGCTTGTAATGGCCGATCATGTCATGCAAGGTGACCGGCGTTTCTTCCGTGCTTGGGCGGCCATTGTGCGAGATCCCCAGCGCCCCGACCGTCGAGGTGTAGACCATCCGCTCGACACCGGCCCCCCGGGCCGCCTCCAGAATGTTCCGGGTGCCTTGGACGTTTGTCCGATAAAGGATGCGAGGGTCCGGCGCCCAGAGCCGGTAGTCGGCGGCCACATGATAAACCCGAGAGCACCCGCGCATGGCCTGACGAACCGACTGCCTATCGGTCAGATCGCCATAAAACAGTTCGGCATCCAGCCCCTCCAGGTTCTTAAGCGGGCTCTGTTTTCGGACAAAAACTCGAACCGGCTCTCCGCGCGCCAGTAGAAGACGGACAACGTGGCCCCCCAGGAAACCTGTCGCGCCGGTCACCAATGTGAGATTCATCCCCGAGAGAACTCCAACAATCCAAGACCTACCCACACCAACTCGCGGGCCCGACGGACCAAAGCCAGTGCCAGACCCGAAACCGCACTGATTCCCAACCCGACACAAATCAAAAGAAGTATCCCTTCGCTTGCTCCCAAGGAAGCCGGGATCATGAAAGCTCCGGTCTTTAAGAGTATCCAGAGCGCCTCCAGCGACCAAGCCCTCGCCCAGGTGACTGGAATCTGTAGGAAATGCATGATCAGATACACCTCAACAACCCCGGCCATCCAACCCAGAAAATGGAACCACAGTGAAAAGAAGACCGCCCGGGGAGACTCCCGATAAAAGCTGGCGATGGCCTGGTCCCATTCATGCACTCTTGAACCGATGGTTCGAAGCCAGCTCGGCACAAACCGGCCCACCATGGAGGCCCCGCGCTGGAAGGGCTTCAGGAACTGGACCAGAAGAAAAAGGCCAAGCAATATCCCAAGTAGAGGAAGCACGATCCAAACCCATCGAAAAACGGAGGGATCCAGGGGCCGGGTCAAGAAGGTGATGACAATCCCGGTGATGATGAAAAAGAACATGCTGATCGAGAAGGTCGTCTTGGCCACTACAACCGACGCCATGCCGTCAGCCATTGGAATCCCGTACCGCTTGGATAAGAGGTAGGCCTTGACCGGTTCCCCTCCAATCCAAGCGGTTGGGGTCACGTAATTCACCGCCTCCCCGGCCAGGCGGGCCCGAAAAAGCCGATCCCAACGAAGCCGGGTCTGCATCTGAGGGTTGAAGGTGAACTTCCATCCCAAGGTGTCCAAGCCGAAAATCACGATGTAAAAGAGAAAGACAAGAGCGAACCGCCAGCGCAGATCGCTGACCTTCCGCCACACCTCCTGCAGATCAGATGCCCGCAAGATCCAGAACAGCAACAGCAGGCCGACAACAAGCCCGAGCCATCGAAAACGCTTCATGAGGAACGACGGCTCCGAACTGCAATCAAGAATGTACTAGGAATCCAAAAGAAAAAGACACCCAAGGCGCCCGCCCACAGGATCCAGCCCATCTGCCTGAACAGAGCAGAAAGGATCACCAATAAAGAAAAATCAATCCGAAACCATTCGGTCACCCAAGCCAAAGAGGCCTCGTCCGTCGGCCGAGGCGGCTGCCAGGGTGTAATCCCCCCGATATCCAACGCGCAGGAAAGGATGCTTCCTCCGGTCGCAACCGCTCCTAAAAAGAACCATGGACCATCTGGAAACCGGTGATGCAGCCCAATCCCCAGCCCAAGGAAAAGCGCGGCATGAACGATGCAGTCGGTGACCGTGTCCAACAGCGCCCCAAACTGAGAACAGTTGTTGGTCTGCCGGGCCACTGTGCCATCGCATTCATCTAACACATTCGACAAAAAGAATCCAACCGCCCCCATCAGCATCATTGGAGCGGTGCTTTCAGTGAAGGCCAATCCTGCCAGAAGGCCCGCGCACAATGAAAGAATCGTGACCGCATTGGCAGAAAACCGTAAGCCAATAAACAAAGGAACCAACGGCCGCGCAATGGCGCTGTTGAGGGGTAGAAACCGGCCCCGAAGCTTCATCCCACCACCGCCTCCTGCGGAACCAGAGTGCCGGCTTTTGTCAGCCGGAAACGTTCTCCCCGCCAATCAATTGTGTCCCCGAAGAAACCGGCGCACCATACCGCGAAGCTGACTACATCCTGCACGGGCACCAACCAAAGAAATTTCTTTGCGGCCGAATCCTGAAGGAAGCGGCCGCCCACCCAGTGTGCCATCACCAGACGGGAGGTCCACGTCACCGCCAGCACCACCCATCCCATCGCCGCGCCGGACATGGAAAGAAAAAACAGCAGGCTCATCGGAACACCCTGGGCAAACACCAGCCCTCCGTAACTCCAAGGGCGGGACACCCGGATCCCGCGGAACCATCGAATCTGCCGTCGGATGACATCCCTAAAACTGACACGAGAAAAACTGTGTTCTACAATGTCGTTCGAAAGGACCACCTGATGACCGGCCTTTGCCACCAAAAAGCCCAACTGAAAATCGTCCGCCAGGTGATTCGAGATCGCCGCAAAACCGCCGATCTTCTCCAAGATCCCCCGCCTTAGAGCAATGCCGGACCCTAACCCAAATTTTACTCCCTCCAGTTTCCTGGCCACCAAGACCCCCGGATAGAACTCTGTCGAAATCCTCAGGGCCTCCATCACAGAGGCTAATCCATTCGTCCGAGACCGCCCCATGCAGGTGACGGCTCCAACGGCAGGATTGCTCAGCGGCTGGACGATCCGTTTTAAGAAGTCGGGCCCCACCCGGATGTCGCTGTCGGAAACCAACAGGATAGAATGCTTGGCCCACGCTTCCATCTGAACAAGACTGCGAACCTTGGGATTGGTTCCCTGCGCTTGGGGGCACATCACCAGGTGAATGTCTTTCTCCGGAAAAGCGCGGATAACGCGCCGGACAACCTCGAGGCCCGGATCCTGTTCACTCGGGACGCCGAAAACAATTTGATAGGCCGGATAATCCTGCCGGCAGAAAGAGGCCAGATTTTCGTAGAGATCCGACTCTATCCCGGAAACCGGCTTCAGAAGGCTGACGGGAAGCTTTTGAGCATGGCCATCGGCCGATTGAGAAAAGAGATCGCGGGCCGAATAAACGGCATACCAGTAGAACCAGACCGCCGTCGAGCTGGCCAGGAGAAGAAACGCATTCAGGAGAGATCTGGCGAAAGACATCGGATCATCTCAATCCCTGTGACAGAGAAACCAAGGCAACCCCCGCGCAGATGAACAGCGTTCCCGCCCAACGGACGGCGGTCACCTTTTCTTTCAGAAAACAGCGCGCCCCCAGCACGTTGACGGCATAACCCAACGCAGTCATCGGCAGCACAAAACTCAAATCGGCCCGGCTCAACAGGGTGGCAAACAAAAAGAAAGAAACGGACATGCAAAGAACCCCACAACCCACCAGAGGATTCAGTTTCCAGCCATCCCGCATTCCTTGACGGAGAAACAGGTTGCCTGCCACATCCGCAGAGACGACCGCAACAACCGTAAGACCCACCTTCACCTGTCAAACCTCCAATTGACTCCGACCAACCAGGAGGATGCCCACGCAAATGGCGGCGGTCCCTACCCAACGTGTGATCGAGATCGCTTCATGCAGAACCCACGCAGAGAAGCAGGTGGTCAAGAGATAACTGGATGCGGTCATTGGAAGGACGTAGCTGAGTTCCAGCCGGGAAAGGGCTTCCAAGTAAGAAATGAAGTAAAGAACGAGAAAAACCACTCCTATCACCACCCACGGAGTGACAAGCATTGTGCCGATCGTCCCCAGAACAGCCGACGCCTGCGCCAACTTCACCGGCCCAATCTGGCGCATCCCATGACTCAAGCAGATGTTGCCGACGACTTCACACACCACCACGGAAGAAAGCACCACCCAATTCCTCATGATTGATCAAGGACAACGTCCTGGTAGGAGGTCAGGTGAAACCCATGGGCCTCAAGGGCGGCCCGGACGCGGCCGCTCAACAAGGCTTCCAATTGCAGGCGGCTCGCCCCTCGGGGGTTGTCCATTTCCGGCAACAGGGTGGGGTGCGAGTAGATCTCCACCCGACCGGCGGAGATTCGCGGAATGAGCTTCAACAGATAATCCTCTGTGATCCGACCGGTCTGCAGGAGGCCGTACACCCGGTCCGCAAACTCAATCCCGGCCGGCCGCAAGCGGGATTCCCCAAAACGGCGCAATCGGCCAAAAAGCCAGGTGTAGACCACTTGGGTGAGCAGCCGGCGCCGATCCAGCTGAAGATTCACTCCCAACTCTTCCTTAGGCAATCGAATCGCCCGGATCCCGAATTCCTCGGCGCAATCCACAAGCGTCTCCAGCACCACCGGATGCATGTGCAGGTGCAGATGCCCGTCCACATGCGCAAGTCGCAACCCGGTGCGCTTGAACCTTTCCAATTGCGCCCGGATCTCTCGCCGCAGTTCCCGGCGGGCGGCACGGCTGAATTGGTAACGCAGCCCGGCCTGGAGCGGAGAGCGTGAAAACCGACCCGATTCATCCACCAAATGAGGAATCTGCTGAGGAGGGAGGGCCGATTGCCCATGAACAAGCACCAGGTGCAGCCCAACCGCTAAATTCGGATGGCGAGAAGCCAATCGGACAGCCTCGTCGCAGGCCGCGCCGGTGACCATTAAGCTGGCGCTTGTAAGAATCCCCTGTTCGTGCGCCTGGATGATCGCTTGGTTGACCTCTGAAGAAACACCGAAGTCATCTCCCGTAACGATCAGGCAACGGGTTCCAATCAAGCCGCGACCTTCATCTTTTTCTGCGCCGAGATGAATTTGAGCCGGTCGGAGTGGAGACGGATGTATTCCTTGGCCTCCTGGGTCAAGCGCCGGCGATCCCGAGAATCAAACATCGCATTCTTGACGATCCGCCAAATTACGCGCGGCCGCAAATAATACTCGGCGTAAAACCGGTCCACCGCCTCCATCATCTTCTCGCGAGGCAGGTCCGGGTACTCAATGTGCGGCAGCTGGTGGCCTTTGCCGTCCGTCATCTCCACGTTCGGGCGGAAATAACCGTTCTGGGTCACGTAATTGTAAAGCTCGGTCCCAGGGAAAGCGTGCGCGATGGAGACCTGGATCGTCTCCGGGTCCAGCTCCTTGGCGAACGCAATGGTCCGGTCAATCGTTTCCGGAGTCTCCCCCGGCAGGCCGATGATGAAGTCCCCATGCACCTTGATCCCGACCTTCTTGCAGTTCTTCATGAAGATCCGGGCCTGCTCGATGGTCGTCCCCTTCTTGATGTTCTTCAGGATCTGCGGATCCCCGGACTCCAGGCCGACGATAAACAGCCGGCAGCCGGCCGAGCGCATCGCCTTCAAGGTCTCCAGGTCCACATGCACACGGCTGTTGCAGGACCAGGTGAACTTCATCGGCTTGAACTTCTCGCACATCGCCAGCACCCGCTCCTTGCGGATCGTGAAGGTGTCGTCATCGAAGAAAATCTCCCGAACCTGCGGGAAGGCCTTCAGCGCATACTTCACCTCCTCCACCGCGTCGTCAACGGAGCGCTCCCGCCAGGGATGGTCGTCGAACGTCTGCGGCCACAAGCAGAATGTGCACAGCGCCGGACATCCCCGAGTGGTGTAAAAGGAGACGTACGGGTGCAGGAGGAACGGGATGTTGTACTTGGTGACATCCACACCATCCCGCTGATAAACCTTTGTCGCCCACGGCAACGCATCCAGGTCGGTGATTTGAGGCGGCGGCGGGGTCGCCACGAACCGGCCATCCTTTCGGAAGGTGACGCCGGGAATGTCCTCCAGCGGTTTGCCGGCGGCGAAATCCCTGACCGCGTAGTCGAATTCTTTGTAGGTCACGAAATCAATCGCCTCGCTGGCCTTCAGGCTCTCTTCCGGCTGAACGCTGACATGCGGCCCCACGAAGGCGATTTTAAGCGAAGGATTGGCCCCCTTCATCATCTCCGCCAACCGGACGTCATTATGGAAACCGGCGGTGCTGGAGAAAAGGACCACGAACTCGTACTCCGCGGCGATCTTGATCGTTTCCTCCGGGGTCACGCCGTGCGGGGCCGCATCCAACAAACGGCTGTTAGGAATCAACCCGGCCGGGTAAGCCAGCCAGACCGGATACCAGAAGGACCAGACCTCTCGAGTGGAAGGCCATCGGGAACTGGCCCCGGCATCAAAATTCTCGAAAGAGGGCGGATTGAGCAGTAAGGTCTTCATCATGTGTGCATTCCTTTCTAAGAAGAAGCAGCAGAACCGACTATTTCTTTCAGCGCCCGCAAAAACTCCTTCAGGTCTCCTTGAAGCAGCTGCCCCATATGGGCGATCCGAAAGATCTTCCCTTTCAATTCACTCTGCCCGGCATAAATCACAAAACCGGCCTTCTTGAGGGGGTCATGGAGTTGCTGGTAGGTGAGGCCTTTGGGCAGCCACATCGCCGTCAAGGTATTGGACATCAGTTTCTCATCCAGAAGAAACTGCAGCCCGATCTTCTTAAAACCACCCCGTAAGAAGGCCGAGCGCTCCTTGTATTTGGCGCTTCGGCCCCGCACACCCTCCCTGACGAGATCATCCAGCGCGGCATGAAAAGCGACAAAAAGCGGAACCGCCGGTGTAAAAGGCGGGTCCCCTGCTTCCTGCGATTTCAAATGGGTTCCCAAATCCAGATACAAAGACCGCGGCTTCAGCTTGAGGATCCGGGGAATCTCCTCGTGGGAAATCAGCACGAAGGAAAGACCCGGCAGACCATGCAGGCATTTTCCTGAGGAGCCGACGCACAAACTCACGTGGCTTTTGGCCAGATTCAGACGCTCCGCCCCCAAACTGCTGATCCCATCCACCAAAAAACGCTTGCGGAACTGCTTGGTCAGAGCGCCTATCTCTTCCACCGGGTTCAGCAACCCTGTGGAAGTCTCATGATGAACCAAGGCCACGGCGCTGATCCCCGATTCCCGCTTGAGCGCGGCCGCCACTCGATTTAAATCGGGCCCCTCGGTCAGCGGTGAACGAATCTCCACCAGTGGAATCCCAAGCAACTTGGCGATCTGCGCGATGCGGGATCCGTAAACACCGTTGTTAATGACCATCAGTTTCTTGCCGGGATCAACGCTGGCCGCGACAGCCGCCTCCAAGGAAGCCGTCCCGGACCCGCTTAAAACCACAGAGGTGTACCGGCCATCGAGCCCCAAGGCATGCAGCAATTTCGCCCGAATCGTCTGAAGCATTTCGATAAACTCCGGCTCCCGATGGCAGATGTCCGGGCCGGCCAAGACGGATCGAACATGCTGAGTCACCATCACCGGGCCTGGGCACAAAAGGACATAGCGCTTGCCGCCGCGCTCCTTGGCAGCAGGATGTTCCTTGACCTCGGGCTTCTCCGGTGGCGCAGGCGGCTCTTTCTTCATCGCAAGCTTTTTCTTATCAAGCTGCCGCCGATCCACTTTCTTGAGTGCCAGTTTCAATCGCAGATGTCGTCGCCGTCTTCTTCTCACGTTCGGAGCGCCTCCATAAATCGAGATGTGATGGTCTGAGGATCCAATCGGACCCGTTCCATGGGTCGCCCGGAATCCGGCTGACACTTCACTAGAAAAAAGACCGGTCCTGCCTGCTGAAGAATTTGTGCCCACCCCTTTGAAATTTCCTCAGGGCCTTCGGCCCGGCAGACCACCGGATACCCGGCAGTACGCGCCAACGCTTCTAAAGGAACGGAGTTGGAATAGGTCGGCTGATTGCCTGTGGAAGCGAATACCTCGTTATCAAGGACAATATGGATGAAATGTGCGGGCCGCAAAGAGCCCACCATGGGAAGATTTCCAAGCCCCATCAGTACAGCCCCATCCCCATCAAAGACAACCACCTTCTTGTCCGGCTTCGCCAGGGCCAATCCTAACCCAATGGATGCCGCCAGCCCCATCGAGCCAATCATGTAGAAATTTTCCGGCCGATCCCGCAGCGCCTGCACATCCCGAGAGGTGTAGCCGGTGGTGCAGACAGCCAATTCTTCTTTAAGCTGGCTGGCAATCAGCCCAATCGCTTCCCGCGTCGTCACGACAAGACTCCCGGCCGAATCAAGATCGCTGCAGGAACCCGCTTCGCCCGCATCAGGGCACTGGCGCGGGCAATCGCTTGAGGCAAATCCTTGGAATTTGGGACCTCCACCGAGATGCCCACCTCTTCCAATATCGCCTGGCAGTGGGCCCCCATCACCACATGTTCCGGGGCATCCTTACCCTCAAACCCCCGATACCCAACGATCATCAAAACCGGAATCCGGTAAATGAGATTCAAGCTGGTCAAAGCATTCAGGCAGTAGCCCAAACCGGAGTTCTGCATCAAGACGGCCGGCCACCGCCCGGACAAATAAGCCCCGGCCGCCATCCCGACTGCCAGGTCCTCCCGAACCGCCGGAACATAGCCGGCCGGATCACGGCTCAACTCTTCAATGAGCGATCCAATGAGAGAATCGGCCACACCGGTAAAGAAATTAAAGCCGTCCGCCTTGAGCGCAGCCAAACACTCGGAACCGGTCCCAACAGCCGTCATCCCACCACCTGACTTTGGCCCTTCGGGCCAATCAAATTCCCAATTTGATCTGCCTTCGGCAGAAAGACAGGTGGTGGGATCACTCTTTTCCCTCCAGCTTGGACCCGCCGATGGTGATCAACTGCTGCGGAGTCGGGGGGTGCCCGTTGGTTTTGGCCGAGGTACCGTTTGTTTGAGTCAGACGACGCGAGCCCTTGAAGAGACCGGCCGCCTGCAGCATGTTGGGCAAAGAAGCGGTGGCATCCACCACCGCGGTCGCCTCGTACCCGCAGTGCACCATGCAGTCGGCGCAGCGCGGATCCCGGCCGGTTCCGTACCGATGCCACGGCGTCTCTTCGATCAGTTCCCTGAAGGTCTTGGTGTAGCCGTCGCTCATCAGGTAGCAGGGCTTCTGCCAGCCAAAAACATTGCGGGTCGGATTCCCCCAAGCGGTGCATTGGTAATCCCGGTAGCCCTGGAGAAAATCCAGGAAGAAGGAGGAGTGGTTGAACCGCCAGCGCGGATCGGCATTGTCCAGAATCTGCCGGAAGAGCGCCTTCGTCTGCTCCCGCTGAAGGAAATGTTCCTGATCCGGCGCCTTCTCATACGGATAGCCCGGGGAGATCATCATGCCGTCCACCCCGAGATCGGTGAGGAAATCAAACATCCGGCGAAACTCCTGAGGGTCCGCACCCAAAAAGATGGTGGTGTTGGTGGAGACTTGGAACCCGGCTTTCTTGGCCTGCTGAATCCCCTCGATGGCCTGCTTGAAAACTCCCTGCCGGCAGACCGACTTATCGTGCGTCTCTTCCAGGCCATCCAGGTGAATGCTGAATCGGAAATAAGGAGAGGGCTTGTACTTCTTGAGCTCTCGGCCAAGCAGGACGGCGTTAGTGCACAGATAAACAAATTTCTTGCGTTTGACCAATCGCTCGGCAACCTCCGGCATCTCCGGGTGAATCAACGGCTCCCCGCCGGCGATAGAAACAACCGGCGCGCCGCACTCCATCGCGGCATCTTCGCACTCCTGCGGAGAAAGCCGCTTCTTCAAAATGTCCTCAGGGTATTGAATCTTGCCGCAGCCGGCGCACTCCAGGTTGCATCGGAACAACGGCTCGAGCATAAGCACGAGAGGATAACGCTTCACCCCTTTGAGTTTCTGCCCAAAAACGTAGTTGGCCACCGTAAAACCCTGCCGCCATGAAATCGCCATCAATTCACCTCAGAGGTTTTGAGAAGATCCCGCGCTTCAACTAATGCCAACAGCGGGAAATAGGTTCGATAAAGATGATACCTCAGGTAAAAAACTCGTGGGAATCCGGTCCCCGTAAACCACTCTTCCGCCCAATTTCCATCCGACTGCTGGGAATTCAGCACGTAAGAAAGCCCGCGATGGAAAGCCGGCTCGGCCACCATCCCCAAACTCATCAAGGCCATCAGCGCCCAGGCCGTCTGCGATGGGGTCGAAGGCCCTTCCCCTTTCGTGGAAGGATCGTCGTAGGAATGGCAGCTTTCTCCCCACCCGCCGTCGGCATTCTGTTTGCCGATCAGCCACTGTCCCGCGCGCTGATAGCGTAAAGAACCCATCGGCTCTCCAACGGCCTGGAGGCCGCGCAGCGCCAGCCAGGTTCCATAAATGTAATTCACACCCCAGCGGCCCAGCCAGGTTCCATCCGGCTCTTGATTCGCATGGAGGAAGGCCACGGCCTGCTCCACCGCCGGATGGCTCCTGGAAACGCCGGCCGTTGCCAGCAGCTCCAAAATTCGCCCGGTGATGTCGCTGGCGGAGGGATCCAACATGGCATTGTGGTCGGCAAATGGAAAATGGTTCAGCGGGGTGCAGTCATTGTTCTTATCGAAAGAGCTCCAGCCGCCGTCCCGGTTCTGCATGCTGATCATCCAATCCAGGCCGCGCCGGAAAGCACCTGTATACGGACCTAAGGATTCAACCCCGCCTTGCATGGCGCAAAACCCAAGCAGAACCTGCGCGGTATCGTCCACATCCGGGTAAACTGGATTTCGGAATTCAAAAGCCCAGCCGCCAGGACGGGCCCCAGGATTCTTCACCACCCAATCACCCCACCGGCGAACCTCCTGGGTCAACAGCCACTCCCCCGCACGGCGCATGGCTGTGGCTATCGGATGCCGCACCATTAACCCCTCCTGGCGCATGGCCAGCTTGGTTTCCCCTGAACCAGCCTTTCCCAAAATATAAATAGCCAGGCCGGTATCCCAAATCGGAGAAAAACAGGGTTGCACCTTGAGCCCATTTCCATCCGGCAGCTCCAGCCGCTCCATCTCCCGGATCGACTGCTCGAAAAGCGGATCCCCATCCTGATACCCAAATCCCTTCAAGGCAAAAACCGCATTCATCATCGCCGGGAAGATGGCCCCTAACCCATCGGTCTCGATCAAACGGTCGCTGATCCATTGATCGGCCGCCCGGAGAGCCCGCTTTCGCCAGGGCTTCCACGCGGAGGCCTCGTAGGCCCGCAGAAGACGGTTGGCCAGCAAAAAGAAGAGGCGCCAAAAAGCGCCCCCTTTTTGGAAATTGGTGATCTGCGCCCGTTTGCGCTTTGGATTGACCCACAACTCATCCAGATTCAAGCGGGTTGTCTTGGAAGCGGGCCGTGTGGCATAGACCACCGCCAACGGCACCAGAATGGCGCGGGACCAGTAGGAGATTTCATAGATATTGAAGGGAATCCAGTTGGGAAACAGCACCAGCTCCGGCGGCAGGGCCGGAACTTGATCCCAGGGATAGCAGTCAAAGAGGGCCAGATACACTTTCTCGAAACTGTTCACCCGCTCCAAGCCGCCCAAGCGGAGAATCACATTGCGGCTTCGAAGAAGCGCCGGATCATCTGCGGGAGAGCCGGCCAGCTTCAGGGCGACGTAGGCCTTCATGGTGGCGTTGATCTCGGCAGGCCCCCCCGCATAAATCGGCCAGCCGCCGTCGGGCAGTTGGTTTTTTAAAATGGTGCGGACAAACCGTTGCTGCTTTTCCGGATCCACCCGATCCAGCAGATGCCAGAACTTGATCGAGTCCGATTCCAGGGTGGTGTCCGCCTCCAGCTCTCCGACCCAGTATCCTTGGACATCCTGTAATTGAAGAAGGAGCCGGGTCGTGCGATCGGTGGCATCCCGGACAGCATCGGAAAAAGATCGGGACGATTCGAAGGTGACACCGCTGCCCCGAGAAGACAGCGCTGGATTAGCGAGCATAGATTGCACTTCGCTCCAGAAGCCCCTTGGCTGCCGTGACGATGGAATCGGTGGTTAACCCCGCCCGCTCCAATAAAATCTCCCGCTTGCCGTGCTCAAAGAACTGATCCGGGATTCCCAGCAGCCGGAAACGCAGGCCGTTGGATCGGATCGGCTCCAATTTCTCCAGCACGGTCATTCCAAAACCACCCTGCAGAACCCCCTCTTCGACGGTCAGCACCGCCCGATGCTCTTTGGCCAACGCGGTGAACAGCTCGGCGTCCAATGGCTTGGCGAAGCGGGCATTCACGACGGTCGTCGAGATGCCGTCCTGCTCCAAAAGAGCTGCCGCCTCCAGCGCCGGATAAACCATGCTGCCCAACGCGATAATCGCCAGATCCGAGCCGCGGGCAAGCGTCTCCGCCTTGCCCATCTGAATCGGGGCCGATTCCCGCGGCAACGAAATGCTCAAATCCGAATGGAACCGGAGCATGCTGCCCCGAGGATATCGCACGGCAATCGGACCGTCGTGCTCCAGCGCAAAGGCCAGCATCGCATCCAATTCATCCAGATCTTTCGGGGCCAAGAGAACCATCCGGGGCAGCGCCGCGAGGTATGTGATATCAAAAACCCCATGATGGGTGATCCCATCGTCTCCAACCAGGCCGGCCCGATCCATCGCAAAAACCACCGGCAGGTTCTGGATGCAGACATCGTGGATCACCTGATCGTAGCCCCGCTGCAGGAAGGTGGAGTAGATCGTCGCCACCGGCTTCATCCCGCCCCGCGCCAATCCCGCGGCAAAACCGACCGCATGCTGCTCGCACATCCCAACGTCGTAGAACTGGTTCGGAACCGCCTTGGCAAACTCGACAAGCCCGGTGCCATCGGGCATCGCGGCGGTAATCGCCACAACTCGAGGATCCTCCTGCGCCATGTGGGTGATCGTTGTGCCGAATCGATGGGTGAATGTCTCCGGTGCCGGCTTCTTGATGAACTCGCCGGTGGCCGGATCAAAGGGGGTGACGCCGTGGTATTTCCACTGATTCTTTTCGGCGATTGGATAGCCTTTCCCTTTCACCGTCGTGACATGGAGCAGCTTCGGGCCGGGAAGACTTTTGATGTCATGAAGGATCTTCACCAACTGTTCCAGGTTGTGCCCATCCACAGGGCCGAAGTAACGGAAACCAAGCTCTTCAAAAATAATCCCCGGCACCAGAAGACTCTTCAGGGACTCCTCCAATCGCTTGGCAGCGCGAAGGAGCCGGAACCCGAACCGAGGCACCCTGCACATGGTTTTTTCCACTTCACGGCGGAACCGGTTGTAAAGCGGATCGGAGATGATCCGGTTAAAACAGGAAGTCAAAGCCCCGACCGCCGGGGCAATCGCCATGTTGTTGTCGTTTAAGATCACCAGGATGTCGCTCTTGAGGTGGCCGGCATGGTTCAACCCCTCCAAAGCCATCCCCTCCGGCAAAGAGCCGTCACCGATGATCGCGACCACCTTGTTGCTCTTTCCCTGATGATCCCGCGCCCGGACCAATCCCAGCGCCGTCGAGATGGAGGTCCCGCCATGCCCGATGGTAAACAGATCGTAGGGACCCTCCGCACGATGCGGGAACCCGCTGATCCCGCCCCACTGGCGCAGGGTCCCGAACCGATCCCGCCGGCCGGTCAGAATCTTGTGCGCGTAGGCCTGGTAGCCGACATCCCAAACCAGCTGGTCCTCCGGCGTGTTGAAAACGTAGTGAAGCGCCACCACCAAATCAACCGCTCCCAGCGGACCGGCAAAATGGCCTCCGGTTTTGGAGACCTTATCGATGATCATCTGCCGGATTTCCTGGGCCACCTGCGGAAGGGTTTCCTGCGAGAGGGCCCTTAAATCACGAGGATCGTTGATCTTTTCAAGCAGGTTCGCCATGGTTTAGAAATCCCGCGTCAAGATGAATTGGGCCAGGGCCCGAAGGGGCTCCGCCTTTTTCCCAAAAGGAGCCAGCGCCGCAATGGCCGATTCTGTCAGGCGGTTGGCCTTGCGGCGGACCGCCTCCACGCCGTAAAGCCGCACCGCGCCATCCTTATCCAAGAGATCATCCACGAATTGAAAAACAAGTCCGATTCGATCGCCGTAATGCCGGATCGACTGGTAGGCCTTCGGGGAAACTCCTCCGAGCAACGCCCCAATCCGGACGGAAGCGGAGATCAAAGCCCCGGTCTTCCGGGTATTGATGTACTCCATGGTGGCTGGAGGCACGCCGCCCCGGCGGGCGGCATCAACATCCACCACCTGCCCGCCGATCATCCCATCGGTTCCGATCGCTTTGGCGATTTCTCGAATCACTTGAAGATGAACGCTTGAGGCGCCGTTGTGGCTCCCGCTGGCTAAGAGCTCGAAGCTGAAGGTCAGCAGGGCATCACCGGTTAAAACACCGATGGCCTCACCGAATTTCTTATGGCAGGAGGGCTTTCCTCGACGGAAATCGTCATCGTCCATGGCAGGCAGATCATCGTGAACCAGGGAGTAGGCATGGATGATCTCCAAAGCGCAGGCGGCAGGCAAAACAGAAGAGACCTTCCCCCCGACTGCCTCGCAGGCAGCCAGGGCCAGGATCGGGCGAATCCGCTTGCCTTCTCCCAAGACGCTGTACCGCATCGCCTTATGGATCGCACCCGGAAACCGGGCCGTTGAAGGCAAATATCGCCCAAGCGCCTTGTTGATAAGCAGTTGGCGCTGCTTCAGATAGCTCTTAAGGTCCATGGAGATAATTCGATTATTGTACCCAGGCAGGAAGAATGAAGCAAGCCCTTTCAGGATCTGGAATTTTTCAGAATTTCTTCGGTGCAGAGGCGGCCGCTGAGGACGGCGGACTCGATGGTGGCAGGCAGGCCGGTGGCGATCCAGTCCCCGGCCAGAAACAGGTTGGGAGACCGGGTGCGGGAACCCGGCCTTAGGCTGTTGGTTCCGATGGCAAAAGAGACGGTGGCCTCCCTTTCCCGGACAACCTGGGAACGGATCACTTTGGCCGAGGCCGCTCCTGGAAAACAGGCACGGAGATCCTCGAGAGCGACCTCCACTAAGCGCTCATTCGGCTCATCCAGCAGATCGTGCGCGGCGCTGACAATCAACGCCAGATAATCGGCTTTGATCCCTGCTTTACGGAGGATCGCCGGCTTGTTAAACAGCCACTGCATCCGGGTCCCGATCAATCCGACAAAGAGGGCCTCAGTCACCGGTCGATCCAGCCAGAGATTGACCGACAGGATCGGCGAGGCAGTGAAGCGATCCAAGGCCTGCAGCAGCGGCTCGCCGGCCCGCAGAGAGGCCGGAAGAATTCGGGCCAACGCCGATGGGGATACTGCCGCAATCACCCAGTCTGCAGGAAGAATGTTTCCGTTGGCCAGGCAAACGCCGGAGACCCGGTCGCCTTGAAGCTCCATGCCGGCGGCAGGGCAGTTCAGCATCACCTGCCCTGCTTTCTCCAGGATGATCTTCCGCGCCGCCTCCGCATAAAGATCGGTCAGCCCAACGGAAGAAATCCCAAGACAGGACTCCTTCCACGGACGGCCCACAACCGTCCGCAAAACGGTGACAAGCCCAAGCGCAGAGGCCCGGGCCGGCTGCTCATTCAGGGTGGCGATGGCCAAGGGGTACCAGAAAGCGGTGCGGCTCCGCTCGGACTGTCCCAGCCGGGTCAGCCATTCCTCTACTGTTTGTCGATCTAATTCCGCCGCTTCTGTTCCATTCCCTCTACGGGAAGTGACCGCATGAAGAATCCGGCGCAGTCCAATCTTGTCCTGCCAGGACAACGTCGGAAGGCGCAGCATTCCAAACAGCAGATGCCAGGGAGAAGCAACCGCGGGACAATTCAGATGGAAAGTTTCTCCGCCGGGTTGGGCAAAATCGACCCGAAGCCGGTCTTGGAAAATAAGATTTCCCTGCGTGCCCAAACGCTTCAGAAATTCCAGCGTTTCCTGGTAGGCCCCCAAGAAAAGATGCTGTCCGTTGTCCACCACCTCTCCGCTGACCGGGTCTTGGAAAGAGCGGGCCCGGCCGCCCAATCCAACGCGGGACTCTACGACGGTTACCTGCAGACCCGCATCGGCCAGCGAGACCGCCGCTTTCAATCCGGCGAATCCCCCGCCGATGATCACAACCTTCTGCTTCATAAAAGAAGGCCGGCAACCACCGCCATCTGCTCAATGGGTGGTACCGAGATCCGCTGGGAGAAAACGTCAAACCGCTTTCGCTCCATGTGATGAAGCAGGCGGCCGTAAACGCCTCCCATGATTCGTGCCGGCAAAAGTTTTCGCCGTTCCCCGCTCATCTGCAGGGTTTCATGGGCTTTCTGATAGAACCCGCGGGCACGCTGAGATTCAAATTCCATCAACCGGATAAATGCTTCCGATCTCCGGCCCGACATCAGATCGGCCTCGGGGTAGCCGAACCGAGCCAGATCTTCCGCCGGAAGATAGACGCGCCCTCGCTGGGCGTCGGTCTTCAGATCCCGCAGGATGTTGGTCAACTGCAGGGCGATCCCTAAGTTGACCGCGTATTCTTCAACGGCCGGATGCTCGCACCCAAAAACCCGGATTGAGATCAGCCCCACCGCCGAGGCCACCCGTTCGCAATAAATCCGCAGATCCGGAAAAGTCCCGTATCGTCGAGGATGCAGATCCATCTCCACGCCGGCCACCAATGCTTCAAAATGCCGGAGTGGAATCCTGTATTCGGCAATCACCGGCTGAAGCGCTACCGCAATCGGATGCATGGGAAAACCATCGAGACAGGCCGTGAGTTCACGGCGCCAGAGCGTAAGTTCCTGTGCCGCGCCCTTTGGGTTTTCAGCCCGGTCCACGGCATCATCCACCGCGCGGCAAAAGGCGTAGACCACCTCCATCGCCTCCCGCCGCTTCTTGGGCAAAAGGCGCAGGCCCATCATGAAGTTGCTGCCGGCAGACTGGGTGAGCCAGCGGCAGTAAGCCAGAGAATCCTTACGAAACAACGGCATGAAGGAAAAGCCCTGCCTTTTGGGGACCGGATAAAACCGGTCGGCGGGAAAAGACATCGTAGTCCGAAGCGCGAATCTGCCGGAGGATCGCGCGTCCCCCCAGGACCGTCAGTTTTAGTTCCAACCGCAGGCGGCCCGAAACCTTCTCGACCAGCGGCTCCCCTTCCTTAAAGAGGGCATCGGCCCGGTCGACCAACTCCTGCATCAGCGCGCGAAATGCCTCCGCGGTCCCGTCTGTTTGAATTCGTTGAATGTCCTCCTCACCGACGCCGAATTGGTCCATTAAAGTTTTTGGAACATACAAAAGGTCCTTGCCCCAATCGATCCGCAGATCCTGCCAGTGGTTGGCCAACTGCAGGCCGGTGCAGATGCAGTCCGAAAGGCGGAACATCTCCGGATCCGAATGGCCGAAAATCGTCAAGACCAGCCGGCCCACCGGATTGGCCGAATAGCGGCAATAGTTCATGAGATCTTCCCAGTCGACGTAACGGCGTTTGGTGACGTCCATGGCGAAAGCGGTCAACAGATCGTCCAGAAGCTGAACGGGCAGACCGAAGCGACGGATGGTATCCGCGAGGGCCAGAAAAAGCGGATGAGGTGCCAGATCGAGATTGCTTCGGTCTCCTTCGCCTCGCTCAGGGTCCCTCGCAATGACGTGCAGGGCCGCCCGCCATTCTCCAAGCAGTTCCAGCGAACGCCCCTGGTATTTGGCCTCATCGGCGAAATCATCCGCCGACCGGGCAAAGGCATAAACCGCCGCCACGTAAGGGCGCTTCTCCTTCGGCAACAACAGCGAGGCCACCGGAAAATTTTCGTAGTGGTGGTCGGTGATCCACTGGCAATACCGATAAGCTCTCTGAAGCCGTAATTCGTCCATAGGAATCTTAGGATGAGGACAGGATCATCGCGCAGGTCATCATTCGGCCGGTTTCTGCGCCGTCCCGCCGGTAAGAGAAACAGAGTTCCCGTTCGCAGGAGCTGCACCAAGGGGAGGAAACGATCTGAGCGGAGGAAAGACCGGCGCGGATCAACCGGGCCACGGCCGCCTTTTTCAGATCCAAGAATCTTCTTTCATTTCGGATCTCCATCTGACTGGAAAACCACTCTTCAAACTCAGGCCCCACCTCGTAGCAGCAGGGGCCGATTCCAGGACCGATTGCGATTTGGATATCACCGGCAGCGGATCGAAATCGGGAGAGAAAAACGTCGACCAATTGCCCTGGGATGCCCGATCGGATCCCGCGCCATCCCGCATGCGCCAGCCCCACGACCCGACGAACGGGGTCCAGAGCAATTAAAGGAAGACAGTCGGCGGAACGCATCGTGAGGACCACTCCTGGCTGATCCGTCACAAGACCGTCGCAGGCCGGCACGATGGCATCCTTCCCTTCGGCCACGACCCGAACAGATTTTCCATGAACTTGCTCCATCCCAACCACGGCTGCAGGACGGCGGACCATCCGCTCCACCGGCTGGCGCAGATCGCGGACCTGAAGCGCCCCGGAAGACAGGGGCACAGAACGCGTCGCCGTCATCGCCTCAAAACCCTCAACCTCCCGCAAAAGAAACCGATCTTGTTCCAGAACCCATTTCATGCAAAAACAGCTTTCGAAGACCTATCTTCCCTGTTCACGTAGAAAAACCCCGCGCCGAATCGACAGAACCAACAGATCTCCTTTCGACATGAGCTGTTCCACCTGACTCATGGGCATGTATCGAGTGGGCTGATGATCAACCGCCACCACAAGATCCCCTACCTGGCACTCTCCACCCGCCGGGCCGCCCCGATCCACCTGGGTGACCCGCACACCATCGTAACCCGACTCCAGCCGGAATCCCCACCGATTCTCGGAATTTATGGAGGGATGCTCAAGCTTCACCTCTCGTTCAAGAATAAGCTGCATTTCATTCTCTTGGCTGTTGAGCTGTTCTGCAACCTCGTCCGCCTTGAGATGGCCCAATGGCTCCCCGGAGACAGCGATCACTCGATCCCCCGGACGAAAATCGGCCGATGCAGGACTGCGCGGCTGGATGTCAGCGACAACGACCCACTCTCCCTCGTGCCGGAGGGAGGCGCCGAACCTTTTTTCAAATGTCCCAAATGGATTCGGGCCCTGCGCGGTGACTGACGCCGATGGGTGGAAAAACACCTGCCCGGATTGTTCCATGACAACTTGTTTCTGGTGGATTTCCGCAAGAAGCTGCGGCTCATCCTGGCGGTCAAGCATCCGCTGGACACTGAAGGCCGCCTCGTTGGCAACCTGGAAACCGGGCTGCAACTCAACGGCCTTCTGGTAGGCCTTCAAAGCATCGCGCAGCCGGCCCACCCGCTGAAAATTCTGGCCGAGCTGGTAATAACTTTGCTCCGGATCATCGTACTTGACCCCAGCGGCCAGATTCTTCATGACCGGTTTTTCGCCATCCACCGTTTTCAGAACATAGCGGTCGGCGAATTCCTCAACGATGACCCCGTGGATTTCCCCCTTGTTCTTCAGATAAACGGTGTCCGCGTGAGCACAAGTTCCCAGCCCCAGAAATACCCCAGCAGCCATACCCATCAGCCAAACCGGTCGGTCAGCGCTCATTCTATTTCCGCGTATTTCTCTCCTGTGTAAGAATCCTGCGTTCACGCAGCAGCTGCAAGATCCGGTTGACGTTCTCGGCCGGCGCAGAGGCCGGATCCAGATTCAGATCCACTATGGCATTCTTAAAATTGCTGGAGCCGACATTCACCACAAGCATTCCTTCCCTAGAGGTCACTTCGTGCAACTCGGCCAGCTCCGCGTCGTTCAGATTACTGGCTGTCGCCACAACGATCAAGCCCGCATCCATAAACATATGCGCCACCTCTCCCATGCGGCGGACATGCTCATGCCGCTCCAAGCGGTGCTGCTCGACATCGGCGTTCAATCCCCGCAAGAGATTGCCCACCTCCAAGAAGTAGGCCTTGGCCCTTGACTGAAAAAGCTGTTTCTCCAATTCCTTGGCGATCGTCTTCTTGTCCATCCCCACCCTGCCAGTCAAAAGTACGAACGCGGCAGAATGGCCGTACCGGCTCCTGCGTTCCTCCGGGTCAATGATGCTGAAGTCCCACTTCTGCTCCCGCTCGGCCACCTGGCGGCGCAGATCGGCCTGGTCATCTTCGATCATCTCCTGGATGATGCCGCCGCCGGCGATGTCGTACTCATCCACGATCACAAACCGGCCGGTCGCTTCCAAATCGCCGATCAGATCAAAGGCAACCGGCGACGCGGCCTGCAGGACGCACTTGGCCACGTCATGGCGCCCGATCTCTTTCTTATCGGACTTCTTCAGATTTGAGGCATCCATCACCCGGTCAATGCTCTTCAGCCGAACGGTCACCTGGGCGGCGGCAATCTTCAATTTGTACGGCCGGTTCAGCACCATCGGCCGTCGGCCCATCCAAAAAAGCTCCACCCGCATGAGGGAGCTGACCTTCGGCACAGGGTCCCCAACCTTGCACAAAATATCGCCCCGATTGACGTAAATCTGTTCGGTCAGCATGACGCCGGTGGAGAAGCCGGCGCTCACGTGCGTCGGGGTGGGCGCGTTAAAGACCTCAATCGATTTGATCGCTGAGCGTTTATTGGACGGCAGGAAGATGACGGAATCCCCGATGGAGAGCGACCCGGATTCGACCCGCCCGGCGACAATCCGCCGGCTGTCGTTGTCTTCCGTAAACTTATAGACCGCTTGCACCGGCATACGCAGCGGCTTTTTCTCCGCACTCGGAGCCTTCTCAAAAGAATCCAGCGCCGACAAAACCGACGGCCCGCGGAACCACGGCAGTTTCGAAGAAGGCGCGATTAGGTTCTCTCCTTCCAAGGCCGCCAAGGGGATGAAGGCCTTCGGCTCCAGCCCGATTTCCTTGAGGAATCTCCGATAGGATTTCTCGATCTCTTCAAAGACCGAGCGCTTGTAGTCAACCAGATCCATCTTGTTGACGCACACTGCGACTTGCCGGATTCCCAACATAGAAAGCAAAAACCCATGCCGCCTGGAGTTTTCCTGGATTCCCTCCTGTGCATCGATCACCAGAAGGGCGGCCTCGGCCCGGGCGGCGCCCGAAACCATGTTCTTCAAAAACTCAATGTGCCCCGGGGCGTCGATGATGATGTACTCCCGCTTGGCGCTCTTAAAGAAGGAGCGTGCGGTGTCGATGGTGATTCCCTGCTGTTTTTCATCTTTCAGGGCGTCCAGGAGGAAGGCGTACTCGAACGGCTTCGAGTTGCGGCGGCACTCTTCCCGGATCTGATCGACCTTGCCCTCCGGCAGAGAATGGGTGTCCGCTAGAAGCCGCCCGACCAGCGTGCTCTTGCCGTGATCCACATGGCCGACGATCACGATGTTCATCTTTTCCTGCGCTGTTGCCGTTGCCATCTTACATGTACCCTTCTCGGCGCAGTGTCTCCAATCCCCCGCTATCCTCCGCATCCTGCGCCCGCCCGGAGCGCTCAGCGATGTTCCGGAACTTGCCAGTCTTCAGCTCCTCAATAATCTCCTTCACATTCTTGGCGGTGGATTTCACCGGGAAGGTG
>OBEQ011483903.1_pt1 | contig 24160 bp, 6 predicted proteins | sample 1670901 | NCBI WGS metagenome assembly OBEQ01 (sample SAMEA104232315, study PRJEB22302) | groundwater metagenome | biome: forest; feature: aquifer; material: groundwater | place: USA | collected 2011-08-07 | depth 5.4 m | reverse complement strand
ATAACAGTAAACAAATATATGAAAAAATATTTTTTTAAAACCCCAGTAGTAGAACGCTTTGCGTTCACTACAGGGCGAGCAATTATTTTAATAAGCGCGCTTTTTATTTTAACATTGGGCGCCAACTCGGCAAAAGCCGACGGTCCAACTATAGATTCCCTCAACCCAACCCAAGGTCCTGTGGGCACAGAAGTGACCGTTACGGGCACTAACTTTGCCACAATTAATGAAATTTTACTCGTCGGCCCTGACAGAAAAATAAATACTAAAATGAACCTCAACTCCTCTGATGGAAAAACTTTCGTCTTTACAGTTCCTTCCAGTAATTATTTTTCATGTTGGACCAGAAATCCTCCGTGTGGGGTTCCGTCTGTATTCACTAAAGATGGTATCTATAAAGTTTATGTGCTTAACGCCAATGGTGAAAGTAAAGATAATAAACTAACTTTTACTGTTGGGAAAAAAATCAAATATGTATGTCAAGACGACTCCAACTGCGGAACCGACGGATTCACACTTCCCTCGTCCTGCAAGGACAATAATGTATACGAGAACTATATAACACATACTTGTAATAATCCCGGAACACCAAATTCAAAATGTTCAAGCTCAACATCTCTTAAACTAAAGGAAATATGTTCTCCTTTATTCAAAAAATCCTGGACAGAAATTGGGCCAAAAATAGGTAGTGATGAGAATTTTAGCGCGGTAAGATTTAATGGTGCCGGTGGCGTCATAGTGGCGACAACTAATGGTGTTAATGGTGGTTATCAATACTCTTCTTATTATGATAGTGGCGTATCTTGGAGCAAAGGCAATCCGTCAAAAAATACCAAGGAGGAGTGGGGAGCGATGGATACTGATTACTCTACTAATGTTATTGCGGCGACTAAAAAAGGTCTGTATCTAAATTTGCAGAAAACCGGGCCAGTACCAGTAATTGAGGATGAGGTTTCAGTAGCATCTAGTATTGACTCTTGCAGTTTGTTGTGGAACCGGCCAAGTCCCGTACCAGGAGGAATACCAGCTATTTGCTATAAATACTTTCCCCACCTAATTGCGGCAACTGGTGGTCATTTATACGCTTTTCTACTTTCATATGGCAATGTATTCTGGAAAGAAGTCTGGCCAGCAGGAAAAGAAGCAGGTAGTAAGAAGTGGGTGGTAGCTATTAATGGTGATGGTTCACGCGTATATGCGGCAGATAAAGATGGTAATCTATATATTTCTGCTGATGGTCGTGGTGAAATCTGGGGCAAAACCCGGCCAGCAGGAGATATCAATGCGAAGTTTAGAACATTAACCACTAATTATAGCGGTTCCGTCATAGTTGCGGGAGCTTATCCTGGTCGTCTGTATATTTCTCTAGATGGTGGCGCAACTTGGGAGGAAACAGGGCCAGCAATAGGTGTTGATAAGAATTGGATTACGACAGCAGTTGATCATAACTGGCATAATGATAGTAGCGATATCCGCATAGTTGCGGCAATTGATGGTGGTGGCGCATATGTTACTTCTAATTCTGGTGTAGATTGGGTGAAAGCCAATCCAGCAGGAGAAGGAAAAGGAAATGGTGGTGAGAATTGGCGCTCGTCAGACTTTGATGAGCCCGGTTACTCTTTAATTTTAGCTTCTGATAAGCACCTATATTTAAATTCTACTACAGGTTGTGTTGGTGACACTAATAGATGTGTATCTATTCCACCGGTGTACAAAGAACCTCCCAAAATATTTCCAGTTCCACCTCCACCAGTTAAAGAACCTCCCAAAATATTTCCAGTTCCACCTCCACCAGTTATAGTACCCGTAGGTTTTCTTAATGGAATAACTGGGTTCTTTATCAATATTATCAATAATGTCCCTTTTCTTGGACCCATAGTAGTTGATTTGCAAACCTCCTTTGCTGTCGCCCCTTCGGTAAAGGAGGCCCCAGCACTATATGCGGCAAAAGCTCCGCAAGGAGCCTCGGCAGCTCTGAATTACGAAACTCTCTAAATCAACTAAAATATAAAACATGGTAAAATACAAACAGCACCGATTATGGTGCTGTTTGTTTGTAAATTACTACGTATGAAATTAGCAATCTACGACAACCTTAAACGAATTATCACACGATTAGTTAAAAAACTCAATCTCAATATCTTGCCAGCTCCAACTGGTCGACCGGCTAAGATAAAAAAACTTGATGCTCTAACTCTCGCACTCTATCAACACACCAGTACCCGAATCACTAAAAAATCAGTGTACGAAGACTTGAAAAAAACCTTGAATTGTTCGTACAAAACGCTGGTGGTTTCTATGAATCAAACAACTCTTTTAACCAAGAAAATCCTGGAGGTTTTAATGAATTCTTTTGTCAAAGATGCCCACCCGATTAAGTACACCGACGCCACCGATATTCCGGTTTGTTTAAAAAAGAATGCCGACAAGCACAGGGTCATGGCAAACTTTGCCGGCTTTGGTAGAAGCTCGAAAGGCTGGTATTTTGGCTTGAAAATGACCATGACGCGCGACTTTGACGGTCGAATACTTAATATCCGATTTAATCATCCCAGTGCCAACGACCGAGATATCTTCCGTGACATTAACAAGAACATCAACGGCATTCTGGTGGCTGACGCCGGCTATGTTTCCAAGAAATTGGAGCAAGATATGAATATTGAAAATCAGCGTGTTCTGTTGATTCGTCCCTACAAAACAATGAAGCGACTGGCGACGTTTTTTCAGCTGGCTGTCTATCGTGGAAGATTTAAAATTGAATTTGATTTTCGGGTCTTGAAATTGTTCCATGGCCTCGTCACTTCACTGCCCCGTTCAGTTGACGGTTATCTGGCCAACTATTTGCACGCCTTGCTTTCGTTCATCGTTGCGTAGTTTGGAGCTACGCCGAGTGTGATATATTTGTCGATTTTTATGTAAAAAAAGAACCAATGGAATTCATAGGTGTTTTTGTGTTGATATTTAAAAGTGTAGAAAGAATAGTTTCGTAATTCAGAGCTCGGCAGAAGCTGTAAATGTCCCAAAACCCGCGCCAAAACCTAATTTTAATATAAAAACTCTATCCCCCGAAAAAATAAATGAAAGCGATGTAAAAAAAGATGGGATTATTTTAACTATTACTGGTATAGGTCTTAAAGAAGTTGATCGAGTCAATTTTGGCAATCCAAGATTGGGCGGGGTGGTGATTAAAAAAGGTGATTTTTTAAGCAACCCTGAAGGTAATATAAAAATTGGAATATCTCTCGCAACAATTCAAGCAATAATCGCAAAATCAAAGGAAGACCCTATTATAGTTAATGTTACTGTACATAAACCTTTTCCCATAAACAATGGACTTGGTATAAATTCTGATCCCCTGAAATTTACAATTGAATCTAATAAACCAGGAAAAGGAGAGATATGCATAAGCAAGGTTGCGATAAATCAGGAAAAACCAGAAAAATTTATTTTTGATTTAAATAAAATAAGTACTAAAAAAGGAAAAGATGGAAAAAATGAATTAATAAGTGAATTAATTGGAACCAAAACTATTACAACCGGTGATAATGGTAAAGGAAATCAACAATGTTTTGATACACCACTAACCACAAAAGATTTTATATACAATATTACTGAGACGGTTCCTCCTAGTGACGAAAAAAATATTTGGGTCAATGTTAGTTTATTTTGCAGATCAGAAGGGAAGCTTGTAGATAAAAATAATTTGAAGATTGTAAAACCTGGACAAATAATTGATTGCTTTGCCGTTAATAAAAGAAGACTATTAAAAGAAGTAGAAGGGGACAAAGGAGAGATATGCATAAGCATGGTTGCGTTAGACGCGCCAGAAGAAAACCAAAAATTTAGTTTTCAAATTTATAAAGTCTTTCCGAAACAATTTAATAAGACATATAAACCGTTTAATGTTACCAGGGACACTAAAGACAATGGAGAATCGTTCTGCCAACCTGTATTACCAACAACTATCGACAATATTGGTTATACTGTCACAGAACCAAAAACCCCTACTAACTGGCAATTTATAAGTCTCTTTTGCGAATTAGGTGGCTCTCAAAAGGACTCGACGAAAGGGATTAAAATAAAAGCTGGTGAAACATTATATTGCACTTTCGTTAATCAATATACACCGCCAAAACCGCAAGAATATGGATATTTAAAGGTATGCAAAAGTACGGTAGGCGGAAATTTGCCCCAAAAATTTGATTTTGAAATTAGTAATACTAATAAGGACATAAAATTAACAGAAAAACAAAAGGAATTCAGTATTACTGCCCCTGGTGACACTATCGGCGATGAAAAAGCCCCCATTTGTTTAGAAGATGATATAAAATTACCAATAGGCATAAATTATGAAATTGAAGAAAAACCTGTATTGGGATGGGAATCAGCCGGCTTTGGTTGTAATCCTCCATCTTATAAATCGGCGGACGGCAAAAACATGATAAAAATAAATACAGGACCAAACGAAGAAGGGGAAATAGTTCCAAAACCAACCGTTTGTACTTTTTGGAATAAAAAAATTCCAAAAAAACTTACTATTAAAACGAATCCGACACATATATTGCAGGAGCCATCAGATGGTTTAGGTACTTATGTAAAAGTTGCTGGTAATTTCCCCAAAGATTCCCAAGTATACTTAAACAATTTACCTGAAACAACTGATTCTTCAAATCCAAATGAATTATCAGTATTTTTCCCTGCATCTGACCTTACAACCGCAGGAGTAAAATATATTACAGTAGTTAGTCCACCTGATTCGAATGATTCGAGCAACCCTCACGGATCAGTTTCCGATCCTGCGTACTTTACAGTCGATCCACTACCGCCTCTAATTATCAGTAGTGTAAGTCCACTATTTGTAGAACAAGGAGGTGAAGGAAAAACTTTATTGGTGGTTACGGGTGTAAATGTTCCTTCAAATGAAATTGAAGAATATAAAACAAAATACAACTTATATATTCAATGTATTGTATCTTCGGAAAATCAAGAAACTTCTTATGATGCCAAAAAAGCTTTTGTAGATAATCCCAATAAGCCAGGTTATAAAATAGTAGTGCTTTATACCAATGAATTTATCACATCAGTAACTGAGTCGGTAAAAACATGTTCTGTCAGAGCGGCGGACAATTTACAAATAATTTCCAATGAATTAACATTTCTTGCAATAGTTCCACCATCTCCACCCAAACCTCCGACTCCGACTCCGACTCTAAGCCCATCTCCGACTCTAAGCCCATCTCCGACTCCTTAAAAAAAACTGCCGGCTCTAAAAAAGTCGGCAGTTTTTAATTTACCTCAAATTACGAAATTACAGGTGTCCGACACCTGTAAGTTTTTTTTATCCACAGTTATATAAAAAATATTTGTGGTACAATTATAAAATTCCATTTTTTACTTTATGGTATTTTTTTGTCCCGATAAATTTAAAACTTTAAATTTATCGAGGATCCTTGATGGAGAAGCCATCGGGATTTAGATATTGAAATAAAGGAATTAAAATGATAAACTTCTAACTAAGTTTAAAGTCAAAAAAATGGAAGATAATTTTATAAACCCCGTTAGAGGTCAGGGAGACTCGGGGGAACAACAAAAAACACAAACCCCGTTAGAGGCTTTGCCTCTAACGGGGCAAACCTCTAACGGGGTTAAAATAACCAATGCGGTTTATAAGATTTTAGATTTTTTGCCAGATAATGACCCCTTAAAAAACAGGGCCAAAGAAAAAGCATTGGCAATTTTGGAAAATTTAACATTGACTGCAGATGCAGGGGGCTGGGTTTCTTTAAAAACTTATCTATCGGCAGATAAGCTAAAAGCATCGGCGCAATTATTAGATGATATAGAGGTTTTAGAAAATTATCTTAAAATCGGGCGAGGACAAGGTTGGATAGATAATATCAATTTTTTAATAATTACAAATGAGTATAAAAAAATAAAAAGTAAAATTAAACCGCCAATTGGGATTATTAGAAAAAGCATAGAAATTAATTATAAAACTTTGCATGATGATAGATTAGCAAATTTAGACCAAAAACATATTAGTACCAATAATAAGCATATAGATGCTAAAAATTTAGAAGCAGAGCCAAAGTTGTTAAATGACAAAAAATATTCAGAAAGGCAAGAAAAAATTTTAGAAATACTAAGTAAAAAAGAAAAGGCTCAGGTTTCAGATTTTATAAAAGAATTACCAAATATAACAAAAAGGACAGTTAGAAGAGATTTAGATGACTTATTAAAAAATAGCATGATAGTTAGAGTCGGCGAGTGGAATCAAATTTTTTATCAGAAAAATTAGGCAGATATTAGTTAGGACATAGCTTTTGTCCTATCAAACTGATAAATGTCCTATCAAGTATATCTTTTGTCCTATCTGCTATTGCTTTTTTATTCTAATTGTGATACAATTTGATACTAAATGGCTGATAATAATAAAGAACAATTTAGCCTTATTTACGACCAATATATTGAAAAAATATATAGGTTTGTTTATTTAAAGGTAAATTCACAAGAAATAGCTGAAGATTTATCATCTAAGGTGTTTTTAAAGGGTTGGGAAGCATATCAAAAGGGGCAAGAAATTAAAAATCCAGGGGCTTTTTTGTATCAAATTGCCAGAAATATGGTGATAGACCATTATAGGGAAAAGGGTAGGGCAAAAGTAATTTCAACTGATTATGTCCCACAAATAGTTGACGTCAAAACAGATATATACGAAAAAGCGGTTTTTAATGCGGATATTGAAGCAATAAAATCGGCGATTCAGAATATAAAAAAAGACTACCAAGATGTGATTATTTGGCATTACTTAGAAGATATGTCAGCAGAAAAAATAGCCGAGTTTTTAGATAAACCAGTTGGGACAGTAAGAGTAATGATTCACAGGGGATTAAAATATCTCAAAGACGAATTAAGAGGAGAAGCATAGCTTGAATCTTGAATTTTGTATCTGGTATCTTGAATTGCTGTACCCGCAGGGACTCCCGCAGTTGCTTTGGAATTTAGAATGTGAAGTTTTAAATTCAGTATTCTGTATTCTATTCAAGCTTCAAGATACAAGATTCATAATTCACGTTTTTGTTACTGTAACAAAAAAGGCGGTTTTCCGTCTTAATATTAATGACACAGAAACAGCTCATTTCTAAACTCCAGGAATTAAAGCAAGTTAAGCCCAGAAAAGATTGGGTTCTTTTGGCTAAAATGGATATTTTAGGTCTATCTGCAAAGACAGAATCTATTGTTATGGAAAGAAAAGCAATTCCACAAATTCAGCCATCTTATAAATGGAATTTTTCAAATATTTTAGGATTAATTTATCAAAGAAAATTTGCTTATGCGTTTGCAGTTTTTTTGTTTATTTTTATGGGAATGTTTGGTATTGCTCAATATACTTTGCCCGGAGATATGCTATTTTCAGTCAAAAAAATGACAGAACAATCTCAAGCATCTTTAATAGGGGAAAGTAATATAAAAAACAATTTTGAAAACCTTAAAAAAAGATCACAGGATTTAGCGCAAGCTGTGAAAGATAAAAAAGATGGTAATATTTCTTTTGCAATAAAAGAGGTTCGCGATGCGACAAGTAGTTTAAATGATGCCATCGCAAAAGATCCAAAATTAGCAAAAGAATTTGCTGTAGAAATAAAAGATAATAAAACTTTATTAGATAATATTGGGGGTGAAGATTTAAAACAAACTTCAGATACATTGTATAAAACTATTGATAGTCAAATGATTGCCGATTTGCAGAATACAAGCCTGACAGAAAGCCAGCAAAAAACATTGACCGAAATTAATGATTTATATAATCAAGGTAAATATTTTGACGCACTGGAAAAAATATTATTGATAAAGTAACCTAGAAGACATTCGGTGATTCAAGATTAAGTCTTGTTGAAGTCAGACTTCAACATACTTCAAGTTTAAAATTAGATAAGTCGCAGTGGTTCGTTGTTAATACGTCCCAAAAGAAATCTTTAAGGATTGACCTCGCAGAGGAAATTTCGGAAGACAGTCAATCAATAATTATTGTTCGAGATTTCTCTACGAGAGAAATCAATCGAAGAGATTTCTAACGGGATAAATAAAACCGCGAATATTAATTCTCTCATTGTACTTGCCTTCCGTTATATAGATAAATCTATATAAATCTATCGTGCGGTCGGAATATGAAAATACGTTTTCCTATTCCTTCCTTACTTATGATTATAAAGAAGGCAAGTTCAATGAGGGATACATTGGTCGACGCGACGATAAATAAAAGTCAAAATAATTAATATCTGCTAAAATTATTTAATAGACCTGCTGATTAAAGATTTTCCTATTGCAATTTCCACATTTTGGTCTGGACTTTGTAAAAACTTCTCAACGTATCCATAGGATACATCTCAAAGTTTTTCCAAACCCCAGCCCTAAAATCTGAAAATTTCATAACGGAAACCTTTAACCAGTAGGTCTAATAATTAGGCAGATAAACAAAAAAATAAATAAAAAATGAATATAAAACAAACAATTATAACAGCCACGGTTGCTTTAACTATGGTTGCAATGATTGCTCCTATGACAGCTGGTGCAGTTACAGTTGCAGATTTACAGGCCCAGATTAATGCTTTGATGGCTCAGTTGACCACCTTACAAGGTCCAACTACCACAACAACTAGTACTCCTGCAGCTTGCGTTGGCGTAACCTTTTCAAGAAACTTGAGAGTTGGTTCAAAGGGTTCAGATGTAAAATGCTTCCAAGTTCTTTTGAATAGCCATGGTTTTCAGTTGTCAGCATCAGGAGCAGGCTCGCCTGGAAATGAAACCAGTTTCTTTGGTCCAAAAACCTTAGTAGCTGTTAAAAAATGGCAAGTAGCACAGGGATGGACACCTGCAAATCAGGTTGGCCCTCTCTCAAGAGCGAAATTTAATTCATGGTTGAGCAATTCACCAGTTACACCACCAGTTACACCACCAGTTACATCTGTTCCAACAGGAGCGGGGCTTTCAGTAATGTTAGCTTCTGATACGCCTGGGTCAGCAGCAGTTGTAAGTAATGCAGCTTTGGTTCCATTAGTGAAATTAACGTTTAAGAATGGAGACAATGCTTCAGTGAAAGTAACGAATGTTAAATTAAACAGAATTGGTGTATCAGCTGATGCTTCTTTAAACAATGTTTATTTGTTTGATGGGGCAAATAGATTGACTGATGCGGCCAGCGTTTCAAGTGGGGTAATAACCTTTAATGATTCAACTGGATTATTTACAGTTGATTCTATGGGTTCAAGAAACCTTACAGTTTACGCTGACTTAGCAGCTTCTTCTGGTGAAACATTGGGAGTATCTTTGATGGCAGGTTCTAATATCACCTCAAATGCTAGTTCTGTAACAGGAACTTACCCAGTTAATGGTAACTTAATGTCAGTTGCTACAGCTACTTTAGCTGGAGTTAACTTGACAGGAGCCACCCCAACCCCATCAGCCGCCAATATTAATCCTGCAAATGATACAGTTGTATGGGAAAACTTGACAAGCGTTACCACAAGGTCAGTAACTTTTGGATGGTTAAGATTAAGATCAATTGGAACTATTAATATGACTAAGGACCTTACAAACTTAAGATTATATGTTGACGGAGTTATGTTGGGTTCAGCCGTACCTAATTTAGATGCAAATGGTTATGTAACCTTTGACCTAACATCTGCTCCTGTAACATTACAGACCGGCACAAGAGATATTAAAGTATTGGCCGATGTTGTTGGCGGATCTTCAAAGAAATTCAACTTCTCAATAAGAGCAGTTGCTGATGTAAGATTTACCGACACCCAATATTTAGCTAATGTATTGGTTAAGCAAAATTCCATTGCATTCGCCGTAGCAACAACCGGAGACCAAACAATTAATTCTGGAACAATCACAGTTCAGAAGGCAGTTGATTCTCCATCGGGAAATATCACTAACTTAGCTTCAAGCCAAGTGTTGGGAAGGTTTATCCTTACAGCAGCTGGTGAAAAAGTGAAAGTTGATACTTTGACAGCATCTGTAATTACTAAAGATAAAGATGGTGCCGCTAAGGCATCAATAAGTTGTTTGAGGAATGGCGCATTGTTTGCCAATGGTGTGCAAATTGGAAGCACTTCTGATTTATACTCAACTACAAACGCCGCTTGCACTAGCTCAACTACTTTGCTGTTAAAAGCTTTTACATTAGGGTCTTCATTAATTGTTGATCCCGCAAGTCCAGTAACGATTGAAGTAAGAGGTGATATTTTTGATAATGATGCTACAAATAGCATAATTTCTGGTGATACCTTACAAGCTCAATTGAATGTTGGATCTGCAAACGGTACAGGAGTAGTTTCTTCTGTAACATCAGCTGTTCCTACTTCAACTTTAACTGCAAACCAGTTAACAGTTAAAACAGGAACTTTGACTTTAGCTAAATACACTGCTTACACAAACAGCAATGCAGTGGCTCCTAACACCGCCTTGAAATTAGCTCACTTTACATTAGTTAATGATACTGTTGAGCCAATTAACCTTACCGCTATTGAAACAGATTTAAACAGTGTTTCTACTTATACAACTAATTTGTATGTTAAGTATGGAACGCAGCAAACTCCAAAGATAGCGACTCCAGCGGCTACTAATAGCCAGTCCATATTCTACACATTAGCTCCAAGCACTACTATTGATGTTATGGTGTTTACCGACATTGCAGCGGCTTCTACTTCAGGAACTGGTGTAGCTTCAGTGGAGGTTTGCGGAACTACCGTAAATTCAGCTACTGCAGTTTACACTAATAGTGGAACCACTTGCGCCAATGGAACATTAGCCGGTCAGACAGTTACCTTTACCACGGGATCTGTTACTTCTGCTGTAGATGCATCAACGCCTTTAAATCAAATTGTAGCTGGAAATCAATCAGCATTTACCGCAGCTAAGTTTAAAGTTACAGCTCAAAATGATTCTTTCACTATTAAGGAATTAAGGGTAACAGTAGCTTCAGCCGCAATTTCAGCTGCAGTAAACAATGTTTCTTTGTGGGATGGAACAACATTGTTATCAACACAGCCAATCAACCAAGTAACTAACACATCTGCATTCTTTACAGGATTAGCAGTTGCAGTACCAGCTAATACTACTAAAGTGTTGACTGTTTCATTGTCATTAGCAACTCCTTATACGGATTATATTGGAACTCCTGGTACGATTATTACCACTGGAAGGAATGCTAAGATAACAATGAGTTATTTGAAGGTAGCTAATAGTCAAGGAGTTGAAACTACTCCAACAACCAGCAATGCTGGAAATGATGTGCTTGTAAGAAAGTCAATTCCTACAGTTACATTATTGTCACTTCCTGCAAATCAGGGAGCACAGCTTACATCCGGATCTACAACTTCTTTGTATCATTTGCAAGTCGCAGCTGATGCAAAAGGCCCTATTGCCTTAAAGCAATTTAGCTTTACAGTTACTCCAGTAGATAACGGAGCAGCAAGCTCACCTTTACCTTCTATAAGTGCTTTCAAATTCTTCAGAGGTTCAACTGATATCACAACTTCAGTTACTATACAAACTGCCGCTGGAGCCAGCTTGAAAGGCACCACCTCAATTCAAACAAACGCTGTAAGCAAGGTAGTTAATGTAACCTTTAACACAGAAGAAGCTATTCCAGCCGGAGGTTTATATGACTACACATTGAAAGGAACGCCCGCTGGGTTCCAGATTTCAACCACTGGAAACGACTCCGTGTCAACCGCTTTACCAAGTGATGCTACAGCTTTCGTAGGAATTTCATCCTCAGATAGCGCATACTTGGCATCAGCAGGTCCTTCAGACACTGCAGTTGCTTTGTTAGCCCTAACATCCAATCAGACAACAGCTGCTTCTGGCGGTACCGTAAACTTCATTTGGTCTGATTATAGCGCCCAGGTGCATAATTATGCGCAGGGTACTTCAAATTCAGCAGATTGGTTTAGTGGATATGAGGTTTTGACCTTACCATTGGATGCCGTAGGTATAACAGCTCAGTAATTCTAATATTTTTTCACCTTACTTGTGGAAAGGTTGAGAAGATAAAAACAAAAAGACGCCAATTGGCGTCTTTTTGTTTTTATCTTCTCAACCTTTCCACAAGTAAGGTGAAAAAATATTAGAATTACTGAGCTGTTATACCTACGGCATCCAATGGTAAGGTCAAAACCTCATATCCACTAAACCAATCTGCTGAATTTGAAGTACCCTGCGCATAATTATGCACCTGGGCGCTATAATCAGACCAAATGAAGTTTACGGTACCGCCAGAAGCAGCTGTTGTCTGATTGGATGTTAGGGCTAACAAAGCAACTGCAGTGTCTGAAGGACCTGCTGATGCCAAGTATGCGCTATCTGAGGATGAAATTCCTACGAAAGCTGTAGCATCACTTGGTAAAGCGGTTGACACGGAGTCGTTTCCAGTGGTTGAAATCTGGAACCCAGCGGGCGTTCCTTTCAATGTGTAGTCATATAAACCTCCGGCTGGAATAGCTTCTTCTGTGTTAAAGGTTACATTAACTACCTTGCTTACAGCGTTTGTTTGAATTGAGGTGGTGCCTTTCAAGCTGGCTCCAGCGGCAGTTTGTATAGTAACTGAAGTTGTGATATCAGTTGAACCTCTGAAGAATTTGAAAGCACTTATAGAAGGTAAAGGTGAGCTTGCTGCTCCGTTATCTACTGGAGTAACTGTAAAGCTAAATTGCTTTAAGGCAATAGGGCCTTTTGCATCAGCTGCGACTTGCAAATGATACAAAGAAGTTGTAGATCCGGATGTAAGCTGTGCTCCCTGATTTGCAGGAAGTGACAATAATGTAACTGTAGGAATTGACTTTCTTACAAGCACATCATTTCCAGCATTGCTGGTTGTTGGAGTAGTTTCAACTCCTTGACTATTAGCTACCTTCAAATAACTCATTGTTATCTTAGCATTCCTTCCAGTGGTAATAATCGTACCAGGAGTTCCAATATAATCCGTATAAGGAGTTGCTAATGACAATGAAACAGTCAACACTTTAGTAGTATTAGCTGGTACTGCAACTGCTAATCCTGTAAAGAATGCAGATGTGTTAGTTACTTGGTTGATTGGCTGTGTTGATAACAATGTTGTTCCATCCCACAAAGAAACATTGTTTACTGCAGCTGAAATTGCGGCTGAAGCTACTGTTACCCTTAATTCCTTAATAGTGAAAGAATCATTTTGAGCTGTAACTTTAAACTTAGCTGCGGTAAATGCTGATTGATTTCCAGCTACAATTTGATTTAAAGGCGTTGATGCATCTACAGCAGAAGTAACAGATCCCGTGGTAAAGGTAACTGTCTGACCGGCTAATGTTCCATTGGCGCAAGTGGTTCCACTATTAGTGTAAACTGCAGTAGCTGAATTTACGGTAGTTCCGCAAACCTCCACTGAAGCTACACCAGTTCCTGAAGTAGAAGCCGCTGCAATGTCGGTAAACACCATAACATCAATAGTAGTGCTTGGAGCTAATGTGTAGAATATGGACTGGCTATTAGTAGCCGCTGGAGTCGCTATCTTTGGAGTTTGCTGCGTTCCATACTTAACATACAAATTAGTTGTATAAGTAGAAACACTGTTTAAATCTGTTTCAATAGCGGTAAGGTTAATTGGCTCAACAGTATCATTAACTAATGTAAAGTGAGCTAATTTCAAGGCGGTGTTAGGAGCCACTGCATTGCTGTTTGTGTAAGCAGTGTATTTAGCTAAAGTCAAAGTTCCTGTTTTAACTGTTAACTGGTTTGCAGTTAAAGTTGAAGTAGGAACAGCTGATGTTACAGAAGAAACTACTCCTGTACCGTTTGCAGATCCAACATTCAATTGAGCTTGTAAGGTATCACCAGAAATTATGCTATTTGTAGCATCATTATCAAAAATATCACCTCTTACTTCAATCGTTACTGGACTTGCGGGATCAACAATTAATGAAGACCCTAATGTAAAAGCTTTTAACAGCAAAGTAGTTGAGCTAGTGCAAGCGGCGTTTGTAGTTGAGTATAAATCAGAAGTGCTTCCAATTTGCACACCATTGGCAAACAATGCGCCATTCCTCAAACAACTTATTGATGCCTTAGCGGCACCATCTTTATCTTTAGTAATTACAGATGCTGTCAAAGTATCAACTTTCACTTTTTCACCAGCTGCTGTAAGGATAAACCTTCCCAACACTTGGCTTGAAGCTAAGTTAGTGATATTTCCCGATGGAGAATCAACTGCCTTCTGAACTGTGATTGTTCCAGAATTAATTGTTTGGTCTCCGGTTGTTGCTACGGCGAATGCAATGGAATTTTGCTTAACCAATACATTAGCTAAATATTGGGTGTCGGTAAATCTTACATCAGCAACTGCTCTTATTGAGAAGTTGAATTTCTTTGAAGATCCGCCAACAACATCGGCCAATACTTTAATATCTCTTGTGCCGGTCTGTAATGTTACAGGAGCAGATGTTAGGTCAAAGGTTACATAACCATTTGCATCTAAATTAGGTACGGCTGAACCCAACATAACTCCGTCAACATATAATCTTAAGTTTGTAAGGTCCTTAGTCATATTAATAGTTCCAATTGATCTTAATCTTAACCATCCAAAAGTTACTGACCTTGTGGTAACGCTTGTCAAGTTTTCCCATACAACTGTATCATTTGCAGGATTAATATTGGCGGCTGATGGGGTTGGGGTGGCTCCTGTCAAGTTAACTCCAGCTAAAGTAGCTGTAGCAACTGACATTAAGTTACCATTAACTGGGTAAGTTCCTGTTACAGAACTAGCATTTGAGGTGATATTAGAACCTGCCATCAAAGATACTCCCAATGTTTCACCAGAAGAAGCTGCTAAGTCAGCGTAAACTGTAAGGTTTCTTGAACCCATAGAATCAACTGTAAATAATCCAGTTGAATCATTAAAGGTTATTACCCCACTTGAAACGCTGGCCGCATCAGTCAATCTATTTGCCCCATCAAACAAATAAACATTGTTTAAAGAAGCATCAGCTGATACACCAATTCTGTTTAATTTAACATTCGTTACTTTCACTGAAGCATTGTCTCCATTCTTAAACGTTAATTTCACTAATGGAACCAAAGCTGCATTACTTACAACTGCTGCTGACCCAGGCGTATCAGAAGCTAACATTACTGAAAGCCCCGCTCCTGTTGGAACAGATGTAACTGGTGGTGTAACTGGTGGTGTAACTGGTGAATTGCTCAACCATGAATTAAATTTCGCTCTTGAGAGAGGGCCAACCTGATTTGCAGGTGTCCATCCCTGTGCTACTTGCCATTTTTTAACAGCTACTAAGGTTTTTGGACCAAAGAAACTGGTTTCATTTCCAGGCGAGCCTGCTCCTGATGCTGACAACTGAAAACCATGGCTATTCAAAAGAACTTGGAAGCATTTTACATCTGAACCCTTTGAACCAACTCTCAAGTTTCTTGAAAAGGTTACGCCAACGCAAGCTGCAGGAGTACTAGTTGTTGTGGTAGTTGGACCTTGTAAGGTGGTCAACTGAGCCATCAAAGCATTAATCTGGGCCTGTAAATCTGCAACTGTAACTGCACCAGCTGTCATAGGAGCAATCATTGCAACCATAGTTAAAGCAACCGTGGCTGTTATAATTGTTTGTTTTATATTCATTTTTTATTTATTTTTTTGTTTATCTGCCTAATTATTAGACCTACTGGTTAAAGGTTTCCGTTATGAAATTTTCAGATTTTAGGGCTGGGGTTTGGAAAAACTTTGAGATGTATCCTATGGATACGTTGAGAAGTTTTTACAAAGTCCAGACCAAAATGTGGAAATTGCAATAGGAAAATCTTTAATCAGCAGGTCTATTAAATAATTTTAGCAGATATTAATTATTTTGACTTTTATTTATCGTCGCGTCGACCAATGTATCCCTCATTGAACTTGCCTTCTTTATAATCATAAGTAAGGAAGGAATAGGAAAACGTATTTTCATATTCCGACCGCACGATAGATTTATATAGATTTATCTATATAACGGAAGGCAAGTACAATGAGAGAATTAATATTCGCGGTTTTATTTATCCCGTTAGAAATCTCTTCGATTGATTTCTCTCGTAGAGAAATCTCGAACAATAATTATTGATTGACTGTCTTCCGAAATTTCCTCTGCGAGGTCAATCCTTAAAGATTTCTTTTGGGACGTATTAACAACGAACCACTGCGACTTATCTAATTTTAAACTTGAAGTATGTTGAAGTCTGACTTCAACAAGACTTAATCTTGAATCACCGAATGTCTTCTAGGTTACTTTATCAATAATATTTTTTCCAGTGCGTCAAAATATTTACCTTGATTATATAAATCATTAATTTCGGTCAATGTTTTTTGCTGGCTTTCTGTCAGGCTTGTATTCTGCAAATCGGCAATCATTTGACTATCAATAGTTTTATACAATGTATCTGAAGTTTGTTTTAAATCTTCACCCCCAATATTATCTAATAAAGTTTTATTATCTTTTATTTCTACAGCAAATTCTTTTGCTAATTTTGGATCTTTTGCGATGGCATCATTTAAACTACTTGTCGCATCGCGAACCTCTTTTATTGCAAAAGAAATATTACCATCTTTTTTATCTTTCACAGCTTGCGCTAAATCCTGTGATCTTTTTTTAAGGTTTTCAAAATTGTTTTTTATATTACTTTCCCCTATTAAAGATGCTTGAGATTGTTCTGTCATTTTTTTGACTGAAAATAGCATATCTCCGGGCAAAGTATATTGAGCAATACCAAACATTCCCATAAAAATAAACAAAAAAACTGCAAACGCATAAGCAAATTTTCTTTGATAAATTAATCCTAAAATATTTGAAAAATTCCATTTATAAGATGGCTGAATTTGTGGAATTGCTTTTCTTTCCATAACAATAGATTCTGTCTTTGCAGATAGACCTAAAATATCCATTTTAGCCAAAAGAACCCAATCTTTTCTGGGCTTAACTTGCTTTAATTCCTGGAGTTTAGAAATGAGCTGTTTCTGTGTCATTAATATTAAGACGGAAAACCGCCTTTTTTGTTACAGTAACAAAAACGTGAATTATGAATCTTGTATCTTGAAGCTTGAATAGAATACAGAATACTGAATTTAAAACTTCACATTCTAAATTCCAAAGCAACTGCGGGAGTCCCTGCGGGTACAGCAATTCAAGATACCAGATACAAAATTCAAGATTCAAGCTATGCTTCTCCTCTTAATTCGTCTTTGAGATATTTTAATCCCCTGTGAATCATTACTCTTACTGTCCCAACTGGTTTATCTAAAAACTCGGCTATTTTTTCTGCTGACATATCTTCTAAGTAATGCCAAATAATCACATCTTGGTAGTCTTTTTTTATATTCTGAATCGCCGATTTTATTGCTTCAATATCCGCATTAAAAACCGCTTTTTCGTATATATCTGTTTTGACGTCAACTATTTGTGGGACATAATCAGTTGAAATTACTTTTGCCCTACCCTTTTCCCTATAATGGTCTATCACCATATTTCTGGCAATTTGATACAAAAAAGCCCCTGGATTTTTAATTTCTTGCCCCTTTTGATATGCTTCCCAACCCTTTAAAAACACCTTAGATGATAAATCTTCAGCTATTTCTTGTGAATTTACCTTTAAATAAACAAACCTATATATTTTTTCAATATATTGGTCGTAAATAAGGCTAAATTGTTCTTTATTATTATCAGCCATTTAGTATCAAATTGTATCACAATTAGAATAAAAAAGCAATAGCAGATAGGACAAAAGATATACTTGATAGGACATTTATCAGTTTGATAGGACAAAAGCTATGTCCTAACTAATATCTGCCTAATTTTTCTGATAAAAAATTTGATTCCACTCGCCGACTCTAACTATCATGCTATTTTTTAATAAGTCATCTAAATCTCTTCTAACTGTCCTTTTTGTTATATTTGGTAATTCTTTTATAAAATCTGAAACCTGAGCCTTTTCTTTTTTACTTAGTATTTCTAAAATTTTTTCTTGCCTTTCTGAATATTTTTTGTCATTTAACAACTTTGGCTCTGCTTCTAAATTTTTAGCATCTATATGCTTATTATTGGTACTAATATGTTTTTGGTCTAAATTTGCTAATCTATCATCATGCAAAGTTTTATAATTAATTTCTATGCTTTTTCTAATAATCCCAATTGGCGGTTTAATTTTACTTTTTATTTTTTTATACTCATTTGTAATTATTAAAAAATTGATATTATCTATCCAACCTTGTCCTCGCCCGATTTTAAGATAATTTTCTAAAACCTCTATATCATCTAATAATTGCGCCGATGCTTTTAGCTTATCTGCCGATAGATAAGTTTTTAAAGAAACCCAGCCCCCTGCATCTGCAGTCAATGTTAAATTTTCCAAAATTGCCAATGCTTTTTCTTTGGCCCTGTTTTTTAAGGGGTCATTATCTGGCAAAAAATCTAAAATCTTATAAACCGCATTGGTTATTTTAACCCCGTTAGAGGTTTGCCCCGTTAGAGGCAAAGCCTCTAACGGGGTTTGTGTTTTTTGTTGTTCCCCCGAGTCTCCCTGACCTCTAACGGGGTTTATAAAATTATCTTCCATTTTTTTGACTTTAAACTTAGTTAGAAGTTTATCATTTTAATTCCTTTATTTCAATATCTAAATCCCGATGGCTTCTCCATCAAGGATCCTCGATAAATTTAAAGTTTTAAATTTATCGGGACAAAAAAATACCATAAAGTAAAAAATGGAATTTTATAATTGTACCACAAATATTTTTTATATAACTGTGGATAAAAAAAACTTACAGGTGTCGGACACCTGTAATTTCGTAATTTGAGGTAAATTAAAAACTGCCGACTTTTTTAGAGCCGGCAGTTTTTTTTAAGGAGTCGGAGATGGGCTTAGAGTCGGAGATGGGCTTAGAGTCGGAGTCGGAGTCGGAGGTTTGGGTGGAGATGGTGGAACTATTGCAAGAAATGTTAATTCATTGGAAATTATTTGTAAATTGTCCGCCGCTCTGACAGAACATGTTTTTACCGACTCAGTTACTGATGTGATAAATTCATTGGTATAAAGCACTACTATTTTATAACCTGGCTTATTGGGATTATCTACAAAAGCTTTTTTGGCATCATAAGAAGTTTCTTGATTTTCCGAAGATACAATACATTGAATATATAAGTTGTATTTTGTTTTATATTCTTCAATTTCATTTGAAGGAACATTTACACCCGTAACCACCAATAAAGTTTTTCCTTCACCTCCTTGTTCTACAAATAGTGGACTTACACTACTGATAATTAGAGGCGGTAGTGGATCGACTGTAAAGTACGCAGGATCGGAAACTGATCCGTGAGGGTTGCTCGAATCATTCGAATCAGGTGGACTAACTACTGTAATATATTTTACTCCTGCGGTTGTAAGGTCAGATGCAGGGAAAAATACTGATAATTCATTTGGATTTGAAGAATCAGTTGTTTCAGGTAAATTGTTTAAGTATACTTGGGAATCTTTGGGGAAATTACCAGCAACTTTTACATAAGTACCTAAACCATCTGATGGCTCCTGCAATATATGTGTCGGATTCGTTTTAATAGTAAGTTTTTTTGGAATTTTTTTATTCCAAAAAGTACAAACGGTTGGTTTTGGAACTATTTCCCCTTCTTCGTTTGGTCCTGTATTTATTTTTATCATGTTTTTGCCGTCCGCCGATTTATAAGATGGAGGATTACAACCAAAGCCGGCTGATTCCCATCCCAATACAGGTTTTTCTTCAATTTCATAATTTATGCCTATTGGTAATTTTATATCATCTTCTAAACAAATGGGGGCTTTTTCATCGCCGATAGTGTCACCAGGGGCAGTAATACTGAATTCCTTTTGTTTTTCTGTTAATTTTATGTCCTTATTAGTATTACTAATTTCAAAATCAAATTTTTGGGGCAAATTTCCGCCTACCGTACTTTTGCATACCTTTAAATATCCATATTCTTGCGGTTTTGGCGGTGTATATTGATTAACGAAAGTGCAATATAATGTTTCACCAGCTTTTATTTTAATCCCTTTCGTCGAGTCCTTTTGAGAGCCACCTAATTCGCAAAAGAGACTTATAAATTGCCAGTTAGTAGGGGTTTTTGGTTCTGTGACAGTATAACCAATATTGTCGATAGTTGTTGGTAATACAGGTTGGCAGAACGATTCTCCATTGTCTTTAGTGTCCCTGGTAACATTAAACGGTTTATATGTCTTATTAAATTGTTTCGGAAAGACTTTATAAATTTGAAAACTAAATTTTTGGTTTTCTTCTGGCGCGTCTAACGCAACCATGCTTATGCATATCTCTCCTTTGTCCCCTTCTACTTCTTTTAATAGTCTTCTTTTATTAACGGCAAAGCAATCAATTATTTGTCCAGGTTTTACAATCTTCAAATTATTTTTATCTACAAGCTTCCCTTCTGATCTGCAAAATAAACTAACATTGACCCAAATATTTTTTTCGTCACTAGGAGGAACCGTCTCAGTAATATTGTATATAAAATCTTTTGTGGTTAGTGGTGTATCAAAACATTGTTGATTTCCTTTACCATTATCACCGGTTGTAATAGTTTTGGTTCCAATTAATTCACTTATTAATTCATTTTTTCCATCTTTTCCTTTTTTAGTACTTATTTTATTTAAATCAAAAATAAATTTTTCTGGTTTTTCCTGATTTATCGCAACCTTGCTTATGCATATCTCTCCTTTTCCTGGTTTATTAGATTCAATTGTAAATTTCAGGGGATCAGAATTTATACCAAGTCCATTGTTTATGGGAAAAGGTTTATGTACAGTAACATTAACTATAATAGGGTCTTCCTTTGATTTTGCGATTATTGCTTGAATTGTTGCGAGAGATATTCCAATTTTTATATTACCTTCAGGGTTGCTTAAAAAATCACCTTTTTTAATCACCACCCCGCCCAATCTTGGATTGCCAAAATTGACTCGATCAACTTCTTTAAGACCTATACCAGTAATAGTTAAAATAATCCCATCTTTTTTTACATCGCTTTCATTTATTTTTTCGGGGGATAGAGTTTTTATATTAAAATTAGGTTTTGGCGCGGGTTTTGGGACATTTACAGCTTCTGCCGAGCTCTGAATTACGAAACTATTCTTTCTACACTTTTAAATATCAACACAAAAACACCTATGAATTCCATTGGTTCTTTTTTTACATAAAAATCGACAAATATATCACACTCGGCGTAGCTCCAAACTACGCAACGATGAACGAAAGCAAGGCGTGCAAATAGTTGGCCAGATAACCGTCAACTGAACGGGGCAGTGAAGTGACGAGGCCATGGAACAATTTCAAGACCCGAAAATCAAATTCAATTTTAAATCTTCCACGATAGACAGCCAGCTGAAAAAACGTCGCCAGTCGCTTCATTGTTTTGTAGGGACGAATCAACAGAACACGCTGATTTTCAATATTCATATCTTGCTCCAATTTCTTGGAAACATAGCCGGCGTCAGCCACCAGAATGCCGTTGATGTTCTTGTTAATGTCACGGAAGATATCTCGGTCGTTGGCACTGGGATGATTAAATCGGATATTAAGTATTCGACCGTCAAAGTCGCGCGTCATGGTCATTTTCAAGCCAAAATACCAGCCTTTCGAGCTTCTACCAAAGCCGGCAAAGTTTGCCATGACCCTGTGCTTGTCGGCATTCTTTTTTAAACAAACCGGAATATCGGTGGCGTCGGTGTACTTAATCGGGTGGGCATCTTTGACAAAAGAATTCATTAAAACCTCCAGGATTTTCTTGGTTAAAAGAGTTGTTTGATTCATAGAAACCACCAGCGTTTTGTACGAACAATTCAAGGTTTTTTTCAAGTCTTCGTACACTGATTTTTTAGTGATTCGGGTACTGGTGTGTTGATAGAGTGCGAGAGTTAGAGCATCAAGTTTTTTTATCTTAGCCGGTCGACCAGTTGGAGCTGGCAAGATATTGAGATTGAGTTTTTTAACTAATCGTGTGATAATTCGTTTAAGGTTGTCGTAGATTGCTAATTTCATACGTAGTAATTTACAAACAAACAGCACCATAATCGGTGCTGTTTGTATTTTACCATGTTTTATATTTTAGTTGATTTAGAGAGTTTCGTAATTCAGAGCTGCCGAGGCTCCTTGCGGAGCTTTTGCCGCATATAGTGCTGGGGCCTCCTTTACCGAAGGGGCGACAGCAAAGGAGGTTTGCAAATCAACTACTATGGGTCCAAGAAAAGGGACATTATTGATAATATTGATAAAGAACCCAGTTATTCCATTAAGAAAACCTACGGGTACTATAACTGGTGGAGGTGGAACTGGAAATATTTTGGGAGGTTCTTTAACTGGTGGAGGTGGAACTGGAAATATTTTGGGAGGTTCTTTGTACACCGGTGGAATAGATACACATCTATTAGTGTCACCAACACAACCTGTAGTAGAATTTAAATATAGGTGCTTATCAGAAGCTAAAATTAAAGAGTAACCGGGCTCATCAAAGTCTGACGAGCGCCAATTCTCACCACCATTTCCTTTTCCTTCTCCTGCTGGATTGGCTTTCACCCAATCTACACCAGAATTAGAAGTAACATATGCGCCACCACCATCAATTGCCGCAACTATGCGGATATCGCTACTATCATTATGCCAGTTATGATCAACTGCTGTCGTAATCCAATTCTTATCAACACCTATTGCTGGCCCTGTTTCCTCCCAAGTTGCGCCACCATCTAGAGAAATATACAGACGACCAGGATAAGCTCCCGCAACTATGACGGAACCGCTATAATTAGTGGTTAATGTTCTAAACTTCGCATTGATATCTCCTGCTGGCCGGGTTTTGCCCCAGATTTCACCACGACCATCAGCAGAAATATATAGATTACCATCTTTATCTGCCGCATATACGCGTGAACCATCACCATTAATAGCTACCACCCACTTCTTACTACCTGCTTCTTTTCCTGCTGGCCAGACTTCTTTCCAGAATACATTGCCATATGAAAGTAGAAAAGCGTATAAATGACCACCAGTTGCCGCAATTAGGTGGGGAAAGTATTTATAGCAAATAGCTGGTATTCCTCCTGGTACGGGACTTGGCCGGTTCCACAACAAACTGCAAGAGTCAATACTAGATGCTACTGAAACCTCATCCTCAATTACTGGTACTGGCCCGGTTTTCTGCAAATTTAGATACAGACCTTTTTTAGTCGCCGCAATAACATTAGTAGAGTAATCAGTATCCATCGCTCCCCACTCCTCCTTGGTATTTTTTGACGGATTGCCTTTGCTCCAAGATACGCCACTATCATAATAAGAAGAGTATTGATAACCACCATTAACACCATTAGTTGTCGCCACTATGACGCCACCGGCACCATTAAATCTTACCGCGCTAAAATTCTCATCACTACCTATTTTTGGCCCAATTTCTGTCCAGGATTTTTTGAATAAAGGAGAACATATTTCCTTTAGTTTAAGAGATGTTGAGCTTGAACATTTTGAATTTGGTGTTCCGGGATTATTACAAGTATGTGTTATATAGTTCTCGTATACATTATTGTCCTTGCAGGACGAGGGAAGTGTGAATCCGTCGGTTCCGCAGTTGGAGTCGTCTTGACATACATATTTGATTTTTTTCCCAACAGTAAAAGTTAGTTTATTATCTTTACTTTCACCATTGGCGTTAAGCACATAAACTTTATAGATACCATCTTTAGTGAATACAGACGGAACCCCACACGGAGGATTTCTGGTCCAACATGAAAAATAATTACTGGAAGGAACTGTAAAGACGAAAGTTTTTCCATCAGAGGAGTTGAGGTTCATTTTAGTATTTATTTTTCTGTCAGGGCCGACGAGTAAAATTTCATTAATTGTGGCAAAGTTAGTGCCCGTAACGGTCACTTCTGTGCCCACAGGACCTTGGGTTGGGTTGAGGGAATCTATAGTTGGACCGTCGGCTTTTGCCGAGTTGGCGCCCAATGTTAAAATAAAAAGCGCGCTTATTAAAATAATTGCTCGCCCTGTAGTGAACGCAAAGCGTTCTACTACTGGGGTTTTAAAAAAATATTTTTTCATATATTTGTTTACTGTTAT
>OBEQ010818017.1_pt1 | contig 24160 bp, 21 predicted proteins | sample 1670901 | NCBI WGS metagenome assembly OBEQ01 (sample SAMEA104232315, study PRJEB22302) | groundwater metagenome | biome: forest; feature: aquifer; material: groundwater | place: USA | collected 2011-08-07 | depth 5.4 m | reverse complement strand
CGTGGGTGCGGCTCACTTTCAGGCGACGGCGTTTCATGTGTGGTTTTCGGGGTCCGGCCTAAAACCTGTCAATAGGGTTTGAGTAAAAATAACTCGCGCGCTAGATTACCCATATTATGGGTAATGTCAACCCACGGTCTAAGGAGACGACGGTATGCTGAACGCCTCGCAACAATATCTATTCGTGCAAACGATGGCCTCGAACACAGAAGCTTTTTTTAAAGCGCTCGGTGCGCGCATTGCGGCGTTGCGTACCGAAGAAGGATTGAGCCAGCAAGCGGTCGCCGATCAGCTCGGCATTCCGCAACAGACGTATGCCAACTACGAGGTTGCGCGCGCCCGACCGCCCGCGTCGATGCTGCCGGAGTTCGCCAAACTCTTTGGCGTGAGCGTGGATGAACTGCTCGGGATTAAGAATGGCTCGGGTAAACGCGGACCGACACCGAAGCTGCAACAGCAGATCGAGCGGCTAAGTCGACTGCCGAAGGCGAAGCAGAAGTTTGTGATGGAGATGTTGGAAGGCGTGCTTAGTCAGGCGACCCGCTAAAGCAAAGAAGCCGGCGCGAGCCGGCTTCTTTTTAATCACTCACACTTGTCGATGTGCTGGAAGTTCTTAAGCTCGCGGGTCCAACCAGCCTCGCCGTTTGGTCTTTGTATCTTCGCCCACCAAACCCACGCCGGCAGGTCGATCACTTCCCACCATTCGTTCTTCTCTATTTTCCGGATGTCGGTTTGGTCAACGAGCAGTTGGCCTTTGAACCAGAGTTTGTCATAGCCGGCACCAACGTAATGAAGGTTGTAGAGAATGTCACCGGGCTTGAGCGAGACCTTGTCCTTTCCGTTCTCTCTCTGCAGGCTTTGAGCCTTCAAGATTTTTACCGGCCCTGCTTTGGTGGTGATGACCACACCGGTAACGCCGCGCACCTGCTCTTTCGGTTTCACAGTGCTGACAACAGGAGACGAGTCGTTGAAGTCTTTTCTCAGCGCCGTCTCTGTTGTCGCTGTCCACTCGCGATAGGTGCAGCATTCGAAGGGACAGGCACCGTGATCATAGTAAGGGATCGGCGGCTTCTCGTTTTCTGCAACCGTCGTTCCCCAACCCGCTAAGAAGACAAGGCCAGAGATCGCGACCAATGTTCGGCACTTATTCATGGCTATCACTTTCCACACTGATTCGGCTCGCAACCAGGTAAAGGCAAATCGCCGCGACCTCCATTCCTCCCCGGCGCTCGTTGAATGTGAAGATGTGGCGCAGTTGCTCCAGGCGATGGATGATCGTACTCATCCAACCCATACCCCGCGCCACAGCGCGCTGCGCAACACAAAAAATTCCCCGATGAAAAAGGACCGGTGCCCGGACCTCTATAACGAGCGTCAGCAGCGCCTCCGGTACCGTGCTCACCTTGGCCGGGCCCAGGCCGATATGTAGACGTAATTGTGAAAGGAACGCCCAAACACGATTGAATGCAAACCAACATGTTATGGACCGGAATAGAAGGTAGTCCGACTCCTGGAGCACGGTTGTATGGAGGGGCATGTCCCGGTGCTCTTCCCGTCAAACCGTCTGGGTCAACCCACCTAAGCGGATTATTCTCAACATACGCGTAGGTGTTCAATCCACCCTTGAGCCCAATCGGATCTTCCGAGATGAACCTGCCCAATTGTGGCGAGTAGTATCTAGCCCGATAGTAATAGAGTCCTGTCCCATCGTTCTCTCTGCCGGTGTACTGCTGGCTGTTGGTATCTGCACTACCGATGGTCGTTGTTTCGCCGTACGGACTGAAGCTGTAGTTAGTGACGATGTTTCCTGCAGCATCGGTGAATGCGATGACGCTGCCTAATGCGTCGGTTAGCGGGTAACGAGTTCCTGCGCTGGTGTTTCTGCTGAAGAACTCATCATAGCCCTGCCCCGTCATGATATTCGCATTTGGGGTACTGCCTGTGAGCTCCTGAACGAAGTTCGCACCGTCATAGAGATAGCCCGTCTGGGTTCCCCCGACGGTCTTACTGGTCCGTCTACCGAATGCATCGTATTGGAAGGTGTTGCCGTCCATGGCAGTCAGTCTATTTAGACTGTCCCAAGTATAGGCGTGCGCGCCATCAGCCGTTAAATTTCCATTCAGGTCGTAGCTTAAGGTAGCGCCATCCCGGTTGGTTAACCGGTTGTTTATATCGTAGCTTGCCGTCGAGGCAACCGGGAGATTGGTGCTGGCGAAGCTCCCCCCTACTGCGGTGCGGTTACCCGTCGCATCGTATGAATAGGTAAGGTCGCCGAGTACGGCGGCTCCCTTCTTATAGGTAATGCCGGTCAGTTGGTTGGCGTCGTCATAGGTGTAGTTCATCTCAACGCCATTGGGTAATACAACCTGGGTACGACGGCTGGCTTCGTCGTAGCTTAAGGACGTCGTCGTAGCCCCTTGAGTCAGCTGGGTCAGGCGGTTGGCGTCATCATAGGTGTAATTGATAGCGCTTTGTCCCGCGACAGTTTGAGTCTGTCGCAGACCATTGGCGTAGTAGCTGTAGTCGACTTGGCCCTCTGGGGTGGTCTCGCGCGTTAAACGATTGAGATTGTCGTAGATACGCGCGATGGTGCCGGAGATGGAATCGATAACGGGACCTACTCTGTTGCCAGCATCCAGGGTGTAACTGACCGTTCGCTGGTAAGCCGTCGGATTCGCAATAGTGGCGCCAAAGCCTGCACTTATCTTTCTATTCAGGAAGTCGTAGGTAAAGCCGCTGACCTGCCCTTTGCGATCCGTGAGCTTGGTGAGATTGCCGAGGTCGTCGTAGGCGTACGTTTCTGTTTGGTTCAGGGCATCGGTCTTGGTGGTGAGACGATTGCGGGCGTCGTAACCGAACAACGTCACATGGCTGTTCGCATCCGTAAACCGCGTGAGGTTACCCAGCTCATCGTAACCATACTGAACGTTATTACCCGCTGGATCGGTCGTGTTAGTGAGCCGATTAAGGTTGTCGTATTGATTGCGGGTGGTGTTGCCCGCGGGGTCGACTGTGCTTAGCACTCGCCCGATCCGGTCGGTGAGCAATTCGGTAGCACGGCCCAGGGGATCGGTGATGCGGGCTAGATCACCACCCTGGGGGTTGTCATAGGTGTAGGTGGTCGTGAGGAGGCGGTTGGCGACTTGGCGCGTCATGCGCGTGGGTTGGCTCGCACTGTTGTAGGCCAGCGTCGTTTTATTGTTCAGCGCATCCTGCATCTGGATCACGTTGCCGAGGGCATCGTAGGTGAACGTGGTGGTGTGGTTCAGCGGGTCGGTGATGCTCGTTAACCTACTGAACGTCGGCTCATACGTGTATGTCCAGGTTTTGGCTTCGGCCGTTCCGCTAAGCTTGGTGACTTGTGTACGATTGCCCTGCGTGTCGTATTGATACGCGGTGACCCGGTTCAGGGCGTCGGTCTCAGAATTTACTAGATTGGTTACCGAATCTCGGTTGTAAGTAGTGATCTGCTGCTCAGGTTTACCTACGGCACGCGTGATGCTGGTCGAAAACCCATTTGCATTGAACGCAATACGTTTAATCACTCCACGCTCATCGGTAATATCGGTCTGCGCTACCTTGCCTGCGCCATTCAACGTATACGCAAGTGTCGCCGTGGTGCTATCCGGGTAAGTTTGCTTCTTCACTCGGGCATTGACATCGTACTCGTTAACCACCATCAAGTTGCCACGCTTATCCTTGACGCTAATCATGTTGTGATTAGTGTCGTAGGTGTATTCCTCGAAGTTACCGAGGGGATCGGTGGCTTTGATGAGGCGGCCGGAGGCATCGTACTGGTACGTGGCAGTTCTGCCGATGTCGTCGGTGACCTGAGTGATGCGATCGGCGCCGTCGTAGGTGAACGTCAGCGTGTTGCGCCCGAGGGGCGAGGTGACGCGGGTAACGTTGCAGCGGCTGTCGCGAGTGATGTTGATCGCATTGCCTTGGCGGTCGCTCATGCGGATGGCGGCGGCGCAGCGGGCGGTGGTGCTATTAGCACCGTCGGGGAACGTGACGGTGGAGCCGTCGGTGAGCGTGAGCACCCAGGCATCGTTACGCATAAAGATGGTGGCGCCGTAGTACTTGGTGGGTGTGGCGGTGTGTCGATAGACGGCATCGGCGTAGCTCGTGCCCGGAGAGGTGCGTACGAAGTGCAGGCGCGCACCATCCGGGAGAATGAGATCGGCAAAGGTGTAAGGGTTCACATCGCCGACGAGGAAGAGATCGTAGGAGAGGTTGGCACCGATGCCGAAGGCCCGGGAGACCGCATCGCGAGTGCGGTAGACGCGCCGGACTTCGAGCGGAAGAATGCCGGGGACGGTTAAGTCGGTGCGCTCATGAAGGAACAGGCCGGTGTAGCAGTCGACGGGGTCGAGGACTGGGCACCAATTTGTCCCTTCCGCCGCTGCCAGACCAGGCTCAGTAGCCAGCATCGCCCCAGTAAATTCATAAATAGCGACCCCGGCATCGGGCACGATCTGTTTACCGTCTTTACTCACACTGCCCTGCCCGTACACATACCAGCCTTTGTCGCGCGGATCGTAGTTCCAGAAATCCATGCGGGCGCCGGGGGCGAGGTGGGCGAAGTTGGGGTAGATCAGGCGGGCGCCCTTAAGCGTCTGTTGATCGAGTCCTTGCAGGTGCGCGCCACCCGGTTGGAGGGTGAAGTAGACCGGGACCTCACGATTGGGCAGCGGGAACGGTGGTTGGTCGATGGGGATGGCGGTCATCGTGATGTCGGTAACGATATTTCCTTTGACGTCGCGGATCACGGTGCCGGCCGGGATGCGAAGTTCCAGGCCGGGAATGGCTGGGTTGGTAATCACCGTCTCGGTTTTTGTCGGCGAGGTAATGGTGATGTGGTGCGCCGTATCGAGCTTGGCCATCCAGATGACGAAGGGTAATGCTGTGGTTTCGCCCTGCTTCGCGTCCAAACGGTATTCGTAACGGCCGTAGTGGCGGTTGCCTTGATCGGCGCTGCTCGCGTCGATGACGAGGGTTTGGGTGCCGTGGGGGATATCGGTTAACAGGAACTCGCCATTGTCGTCGGTGCGCACGTGGCGCGTGCCGATAGCGAGGGTGACGTTGGCAAGCGGGCGGCCGTTTAGGCGCAGCACTTGGCCGGCAACGGCCGTGACACCGGGGGCGGCGCGCAGCGCGGCGCTTTGTTTCGGGGTCGAGCGTTGTGCGAGGTGTGCGCGGCCGCTCTTCCAATTACCGTTGAAGTGACGGGCATCGGGAATCCATTCTTCGTCTTCGTCGTCTTGGCTGCTTGCAGCCACGCGGGCGGCGGCAACTGCCAAGGCGCTGGGCACCACAATGCCCGCGCTATTCCCCGCGGGGGACGCATTGCCGGCTTGCGTCTGTCCGAGCACGGCGGTGTTAAAACTCACTGCCGTGAGCGGCAACGCTCTGCCCTCTTCGTCTTTGGCGCCTTGAACAAATAACGTGTAGCGGCTGCCGGGGAGTAATTGTTGCTTAGGGGTCACGAAGGCGAGCGTGCCGCGTTCGGCGGCGATGACATTAATGTCTATCTTTCCGGCCGGGCCGATCAGGGTGACAGCTTCGGCAGTGAGGGTCTCGGGGAGCAAGGGTTTGGAGAAGCGCAGGGCAATGCGCGCGTCGACCGCGATATTTGCACTGTCGGCGGCGGGCAGACTCGCCCGTAGCTCCGGTGCAGTGGCCGCATAAGACTGTGCGGGCAGGGCATCGGGAACGGCTTCGAGTTTGCGGAACTCTTGTTTCAGGCGATCGTAGAGTTCGCCGTTGTTGAGCGGTTGTTGATCGGTGTCTTTACCGGCCCAGAGGAGGACGTAGTCGCTCGGCAATAACGCGGCGACGTGCGCAAAACGGGCGGTGTCGAGTCGGGCGTTGAAGGGTTCGACTTTTAGCGTGGCGGTGTCGAGCAGTTCGGCATCATCGAGGGTTTGGGCGCGCGCGTTGCGGCCGCCGACGATCAGAAGTTTGCCGTCCATCAATAGCGTGGCGGTGTGGTGGGCGCGGGCGATCAGGCCCACGTCTGCGACGGCTTCAAACTGTTGGGTGGCAGGCTGGTAGCGCTCGGCGGTGGATACGAGCTTACCGCCCTCGCCTTCGCCGCCGAGGATAAGGACACTGCCGTCGGGCAATACGCTGGCACTGTGATGGGCACGCGGCGCAGAGAGTTTATTGCTGACAGGCGTCATCATGCCGGTGTGGGGATCGAACAGTTGCGCTTGCGCGAGCGCATGTCCGTCGCTCGACTGCCCACCGAGCAGGAGCCATTGGCCACTCGGTAACAAGGTCGCGCTTTGACCATCGGCAAGTGCCGGGACCACGCGTCCGACGATGGCGAACTCGGGCTCGGCGGATTTGGTGGCTTGGGCGGCGGTTAGCGGGACGACGATGCTTAGCAACAGCAGCGATGCGCCAAGCCAGCCTGCGATACGCAGGCGAACGCTTACACCGGAATGAGCATGGTGACCATGCTGTGAATCGTTTTTGATTTTATTTGGTTCCATTTTTTATTTTCTCCCTATCTCGTCTGGAGACCGATGTTTACTTGCCCGGTGGCTGCCGCCAGGGGCGAGACGAATACCGAGTACGTGCCGGTGACGGACAGGCTGGGGATATCCACGCTGCCGTTGGCGTATGCCTGCGAGGTGTCACTGAAGATGGCATAGGCGACTAGCGTGCCATCGGGTCGGTAGACGAAGATCTCGTGCCAGTAGCTCGGGAACGTGGCGCCGCTCCAAGTCACCTTGAGGTTCTGCCCCGCCGTGCCGTTGAAGGTGTAGCGCGCGTTTTGTCCGACGCGCGTGGTGCTGAAGGTGAGCGGCGCACCGCCGACGGTGAGCGTGCCGGTGACATCGTTCGAGAGTGTGAGCGTGAAGTTCGCCGTCGACAGCGTCGCCTGTTGCACCCATACCTTGTACGTGCCCGTGGTGGGGAGCGCTGGCAAGTTACATTTTTTGCCTGCTGCCAACAGCGAGCCGCAGCTGGGGAATACCGAGCCATCGGGTTTGTACACACTGACGGGGACGCTACTTCCCGCCGGGTTTAACGTGACGCCGCTCATGCCCAATCCCAATCGTTGACCAGCCGTGCCGCTGAAGCTGTAGCGGCCGTTTTGGCCAGCACTGAGCGAGGCGGTGAGTGTCGCGCCATCGGCAGTGAGGGTGCCGCTGGCTTCTTGCGTCAGACCCACCGTCAATTGCCCGGTGCCGGTTCCTGCGGGCGCGATGAGTACCGTGTAGGTGCCGGTTGTCGGCAGGTTAATGAGATCGAACTTGCCACTGCTGACGGTTAAGGCGGCGTAACCGATTTGTGCACCATCGGGTCGATAGACATAGATCTCGGTCCATGCGACGGGGAAGGTTGCTCCGCTCCATGTCGCCGAGAGATTTTGCCCGGCCGTACCGCTGAAGGTGTAGCGAGCGTTTTGTCCGACGCGCGTGGTGTTGAAGGTAAGCGGTGCGCCGTCTATGGCGAGCGTGCCGGTGATATCGCTTGAAAGTGTAAGCGTGAAGTTGGCGGTCGAAGGCGTCGCCTGCTGCACCAATACCTTGTACGTGCCCGTGGTCGGAAGCGCTGGCAGGTTACATTTGCTGCCTGCTGCCAACAATGAGCCGCAGCTTGGGAATACTGAACCATCGGGCTTGTATATAGTGACCGGGACGCTGCTTCCCGCCGGGCTGACCGTCACGCCACTCATGCCCAATCCCAGGCGTTGGCCGGCGGTGCCGCTGAAACTGTAGCGACCGTTTTGGCCAGCACTGAGTGAAGTTGTGAGCGCGGCACCATCGATGGTGAGCGTTCCGCTGGCTTCTTGTTTAAGACTTACCGTCGCTTGCCCGGTCCCGGTTCCTGCAGGGACGATGAGCAAGGTGTAGGTGCCAGTGGTCGGCAAGTTCATGAGATCGAACTTGCCACTGCTGGCGGTCAAGTTGGCGAAGCTGATTTCGACGCCATCGGGTCGATTGATGGAGAGCTGGGTCCAGGCAACGGGGAAGGTTGCCCCGCTCCACGTCACGGAAATATTTTGCCCCGCGGTACCGCTGAAGGTGTAACGGGCGTTCTGTCCGACGCGCGTGGTGTTGAAGGTGAGCGGTGCGCCATCTATTGCGAGCGTGCCGGTGACATCGTTCGAAAGTGTGAGCGTGAAGTTGGCAGTAAATAAACCGAGGCTCACCTGCTGCACCCATACGTCATAGGTGCCCGTCGTCGGCAGCGCCACGAAAGTACATTTATTGCCGCTGGGGCTGATCACGCCACAGTTCTTCAGGACGCTGCGGTCGGGTTTGTAAACAACGACCGTGACGCTTGAACTGGTTGGGCTAAATGAAAGACTGCTGAGCCCTAAACTAAGCCGCTGTCCGGCGGTGCCACTGAAGCTGTAGCGTCCGTTCTGTCCGGCCGTGAGCGAGGCGCTGAGCGTGGCGCCATCGGCTGTCAGCGTTCCGGTGTGCTCCGCCTTAAGTGCGATAGTGGCTTGGCCAATATCGGTTCCCAACGGGCTGGCGAACACCGTGTAGGTGCCGGTCTGAGGCAAGTTCGTAAGATCGACCTTGCCGTTCGGAGACGTGGCGCTCAAACCACCGGTCGTAAGCAGTGAGCCGTCAGGGTTGAAAATGTAAGTAGTGCCCTGATACGTCGGGAAGGTAACTCCGCTCCATGTGAGCGATAGATTCTGCCCGGCCGTTCCACTGAACGTGTAGCGCGCGTTTTGTCCGATACGCGTGGTGCTGAACGTCAGTGCAGAACCGTTTGGCACGAGCGTACCGGCCACGTCGCTGGAGAGCGTCAGGGTAAAGTTCGCGGTCGCGAGCGTTGTCTGTTTTACGAGTACGCTGTACGTGCCCGCAGTCAATGCCGGCAAGTTGCATTTACCACCGGGCGTGACTATCCCGGTGCAGTTCAACAACGCCGTTCCATCCGGTTTATATATCGTGATGGCGGGATAGTTTGCGGTCGGTGTCACTGTATAACCGCTGATGCCCAACCCAAGTGTTTGTCCGGCGGTAGCGGTGAAGCTGTAACGGCCGTTTTGAGCAGTGGTAAGAGAAGCACTCAGCGTGGCGCCGTTGACTGCCAGTGTTCCCGTGGCTTCCGGCGTGAGAGCGATGCTCACTTGGCCCGCGGCAACGCCCTTGGGCGAGACGACTACGGTATACGTCCCAATGGTGAGCAACGCCGGCAAATCCAATTTACCGCTGGCGGCACTGGCGCTTGTGTCGCTGAAGAGGGCCGAGGACAACTGTGAGCCATCGGGGTTGTAGACGTAAAAATTATGCCAATAGCTCGGGAACGTGGCGCCGTTCCAGGAAAGGGTAATCCGCTGGCCGGTAATACCAGCGAATGTGTAGCGCCCTTTCTGCCCCGCCGCGAGTGCGACCGTTGTGGCAGAGCCATTGAGCGGTATCGTGCCGGTGGCGTTGGAGATGAGCTTCAACGTGGCACTGCCAATGGCGCTGGCGGGTGCCAATAAAATTGTGTACGTCCCGCTCATGGGCAGGAGGGTAAGATCGATGCTCTTGTTCGTGGCGATCGTGTCCGTCAACTGCAACGTTCCGTCGGGACGGTATATCTTGATCGTGCCGCCCATCGTGACGCTGGTGAGCGCAAGGCTCATGCCCTGGCCATCGAGGCGGCTGAACGTGATGAGGCCCACTTTGTTCGCGGTGGAAATCGAATACGCCTGGGCAGGTGCGTCCAGCACGATGCGGCTCGTGAAGGCGATGTCGGCCGCGGTGTAGGTACCAGGCGGGATGACGAAATCTGAGGCACTGACGGCGGTACCGCCAGAGGTGGTGACTTTGATCGGGCCCGAGGCGGCTTGTGTCGGAACGCTTGTTTGAATCTGCGTCGCCGTTACCGCAGAGACGGTGGCATAGGTGGCGTTAAACCAAACCTTGTTGTTACCGAGGATTGGATCGAAGTTGGTGCCATTGATCGTTACCGCAGTGCCGACTGAACCTGTGGTTGGGGTAAAACTCGCAACCGTCGGTGCGCTGCCTGAGGCAACAGTAAACAGGCCGGTCGACGTGGCGGCACCTGCTGGCGCAGTGACCGAGATCGTTCCCGTTGAAGCACTGCCAGGAACGGTAACGACAAGCTTGTTCGCCGTGGCGGTAGTGACCGTCGCGGTAACGCCATTGAATTTGACCGTGTTCTGGCTTGCCGTCGTGCTGAACCCACTTCCCCAGAGGGTGACCGTCGCGCCGATGGGGCCGCTGTTGGGGGTGAATTCCGCGATCGATACCGCTGTCGCAGCGAGGCGGTTAATCGCAGTGATGTTGCCGGCAGGATCGTATTGATATTGGGCCGACTCGCCGTTCGGCGCGATGACTTCCACCAAACGCCCGGCTTCGTCGTAAACGTATTGAACGTCGGCCTGGGCAGTGGAAAGACTTGCCGACAAAAGAATTGTCGCGGCAAGGAGGTAGCCGAGTACTTTGCGAAGAGGGGTTTGCGTCGCCGCGAAAAACCTCTCGCGCGTGCGATTAGCACATTGAACGAAGGAGTTAAAAGAGAAGTGTTTAACAATAGCGCGGTAAGAAAAACGTGCGCTCGCCCCCTGCGTATGGTGCATCGCCCTCTCCCTTTGTATTTCTTCTTAACTTCTTATTGGTCGTGTGTGGCCGCGGTATCCACGGCTACAAACGTAAATCCGTTACGCTTTTCTTCACACTCATTGGATTGAGTGTCGCGTTCGGAAACGGGACGACTGTATGAGCGCGCAGATTAGATGTCAATGCCCAAACAAAAAAATGAAAGAACTTTTCTGAATCTCACTCACCACACTTCGCGAAGGTACTGAAGAATGTAAGTCAACTAATGCTGCAACAAGGTCTTTGCTTCAGGGCTCGTGAGTGATTTTAAAAATTCGACGAGATCGAGTTTCTCGCGCGGAGTAAGAATAAGCGGTCGGTTAGCTTCGAGGCTGCGGTAGTACACCTCAAGTTCTACCGCCTCTTCCAGCGTGGCGACGCTTCCGTCGTGCATATAAGGCGCGGTCAGCGCCACATTTCGCAAGCCGGGTGTTTTGAATTTTCCGATGTCTTCGGGACGGCGCGTGACGACAAAACGTCCGAGTTCGGCAATGTGCGCATCGGTACCAATACGCTGAATGAGCGCCGCGTCGGAGAGTCGTGCCGTGCTCGTCACGGTTGCCGCGAGCGTGGATTCGATTTGTTTATACCCCACACCCAAACTATGAAAGCGATTGTCGGTGAGCGTGGCATGTCTTTCGCCAATTATGTGACAACTCGCACAGGCGGCACGCCCCTGAAACAGCTCCAGGCCGCGCTTGGCGGAGTCGGAAAGCGCATCTTTCTCCGCTGCATAAAAATAGCGATCGAACGGAGAATCTCCGGCAATAAGCGTTCTCTCGAATGCGGCGATTGCCTGGGTGACATGCGCCAACGAAATGGCACTCCGATTGGCGGAAAACGCCAGTTGAAACTCACGGACGTAGCGTTCATCGCTTTTTATGGTACGAAGCAGCGTCGCATGGTCTGTGAGTCCATGTTCAAGCGCATTCGTAAAGGGGTCAGCTGCCTGTTCCTCAAGCGTTTTTCGCCGACCGTCCCAGAACTGACTTTCGAAGAATGCGGCATTCAATATTGTCGGGGTGTTACGTGTACCGCGCTGCCCACGGATTCCCTGCGCAAGTGCCCGTCCATCGGTAAACGCTTTTTCGGGAACGTGACATGAAGAACAGCTGATGCTGCCGTCACCGCTCAACCTCGCATCAAAAAACAGTCTGCGCCCAAGTGCAATTTTGATTGGATCACTATCCCCATCGGTCGAACGGAGAATCGCCGGCAACCCAAGACGCGACGTCGAACTGAGCTCTTGCGCCAACAGAGGAGTGGTCATTGATGCCACAAAAAGGAACAAGGCAGGGGTTATCGTCTTCATCCAATTTCTGTTACAGGTCCCGCAAGAATGGCGAGACCACACTCTCAGTACCAGCTCACAGTGTGGCGGTTGAACTCATCATTCATTTACCGTCTCTCTGTGTCAAGGCACTTTGGTGCGGGGTATTATCCAACCTTCGCGCAATCGGTGAACAGTCCTTCACATTGCTGAAGTGAAATCTTGTCAGCCCTCTTCCTTCTCGCTGACAAGCAACCCGTAACGTTCCCTCTTCTTTTGTAACTCCTCTGGCAACATGCCGAGCAGCATGGCGGCCTGCCAAGCGTCACCGTCACTGTGTTCGAGCGCAAGCTCAATAGCGCGGCGTTCGAACTCCTCCAGATAGTCGAGCGAACTGCTTAGCCCTCGTTGCGTAGTTTGTATCGCGATTTCGTGTTGAAGCTGATCGAGGCGCTGCTGAAACAGCCGTGCATTGCGATACCGCAGTATTCGAATTTCCGCAAACGAGTTTCTCAACAGATGTCTTATCTCACGCATCCGCTTACGCAGGGAGATCACTCGGTTTTTTGTGGCAGTTCCGTCCAAGCGCGGTGTCCTTTTTGTTGTTATCAGTAATGGAATAGCACATCGCGCGTGCCCCGTACTTTCAAATCTTCGAAAGACCTGTTGCCGGTTCTTTTCTAAAATTCGAAAGATTGCGCTGAACTAAGGTATTGAATTTACACCGTTCCATTTCCCCCTCTATCCACCGTTTTCGAAATTCTGAATTATGGCGTCGGGGGAACTGTCCAGCCGTGAAGAGCCGACGACAGCCCCTGGCTTTGGGTCAGGAATGGATGCCGTCCCGCTGTGCCCCTTCCTGGTTTGAGGCCCTTGCCATCAATAACCAGGAGGAAGCCGGTGATTACACGAGCCAAAGTCCCCACCCTGTCCAACCGCAATGTCCTCATCCGTGTCGCAACCGATCCGAAGGAAATACGCCAGGCGAACTGGCTGGTGTTTCGTAACTACGTGGCAGATGGGTTCTGGGAGAATGATGAGACACAGATTGAGACCAACCCCTTTCTGCACACCCCGTCGCGCACGGTGTTCGTAGTACTGGAGGATGGCAAGCTCGTCGGGACGATGAGCATCATTGAGGACTCACCGACAGGGCTACCTTCGGATGGAACACAACTAGCCCTCATGGGACAGTTACGTAGCCGAGCAGACCGCCTTGCCGAAGTCTCGGCCTTTGCGATGGACCGCTCAACAGGCTCTCGGCGCAAACTGGTACTGTTCCTGATGAGCTACGTGCTGCAATACAGCTTCTACCATGCCGGTATCGACCGGTTCGTCGCCTCCTGCAAGCCGGGGCACGCCGATTTCTATGAGTCGATGCTTTGTTTCAGCAAAGTGAGCGATTTGACGTACTATGACTACTCGCACGCCTGTGGCTACTTGGTAAGCCTTAACCTAATAGAAGCGCACCTACTCTTGTCGCAAAAGTACGCCGTTGATCCCGCCACGGGGAAAAGTTTGTATAGGTTTTTGCTATGCGAACCGCAACCATGTCATCAGTTCTCGTCGTCGTTCCCGACAAAGCGTTCACGGGAGCTGGACTGGACGCAGTTAAGCTTGAGGAAAGTGGCCTAAACATCGGCCACGAAAACAGAAATAAAAAAAGGAAGCCAGAGGGGTCGGGCCGGACTTTGAAATCGGCTCATCATTTTATATAGTCGGGCAGGCAAAAAATTCCAACACCTGCCAGGGAACAAGGGAGAGTATGACAAGGCATAGTCACGTGAGCGCCTGCGCCAAGGAATAATCGCATGGCCGACCAGGCGCTCCCCGCACTCATTGCACTTCTCTTTAAGGTCATTCTGCTGGCGTACGCCTTTCGCGCGCCGCGCAGAGACTCGACCACACGTCTGTTCATGGCGCTGCTGATTCTATTTTCTGCACACAATCTGGTTGAGTTCATCGGCTTCAATAATCTGGTTCAGCATGGGCTGGACCGGACTACCGAGATCTGCGGGTATCTGTATTTCGCGATCGGGATTCCGTTCCTCGCGCTGGTGCTGCACCTGTCACTGCGGTTGAGCACGACTCCAGCACAGTGGGAGCAATGGGGGCGCTATGTATACTTACTATATGTCCCGGTGCCGATACTGGAGTTTTTACTGTTGGGCACCGACAAGCTGGTCTCTGGGTTCACGCACTTTGGGCAATACACTATCTTGCGTACACCGGGGCCACTGTATTTCCTTTTTGAAACTTACGCCCCGCTCTACCTGCTGGCTTCCTTGGTCTACCTTGCCTACGGTGCACGCGCCTCGCGCATGCCGGTCATTAGCCGACTTCGCAATCGGTGGTGGCTCGCCGCGTTGTTGCCGTTTGTATTGCTGAACGTTTACCTGATCGTTGCCAATCACTTTGGTCTGGCAAAGCTTTCCTCGTCGGTGTTTAACCCGATCGCGATTACGATTTTTCTCGCCATCACCACGTATGCCACTCACCAGTATCGCTTGTTCGATATTGAGTTCTTCATTCCGTGGTCCAAGGTTCGTCAGCGTAAGACTGTCTTTTATCAACGCATTCAGGCGACCGTCACGGAGCTGGCGGATTTGCGTTCGGCGGATGAGGCGCTTTCCCGGGTGGCGAACATTCTGCGTTGCCCGGTGGCATTGGTGGGAGGCTGGCGGCCGGTGCTGGCGCACGCGGGGGAAGGGTCGATTGAGATTGCGCAGTTTCCGCACGAGCCGCTTGAGAAGCTCGATCGCATCGTGGTGGCAAACGAGATCGAACAGGCGTTGCCGGAGTTGCATCGCACGATGACGCAATTTCGTGTCGCGGCGATTGTTCCCTTCTATCCGCACAGCCGAACGGCGGCGAGTTTTCTGCTGCTGGGCGACTCGTTCAACGAATCGGTTTATACCCCGCTCGACTTCAGGAAGGTCGAGCGGTTATTCGACAGCCTAGCGGAGTTCTTCCTTGACCGCATCGCCTTTCTGCGTGCGGAGCTGGCGGAATCGCAAGCGCAGACGCGCGATGCGAACGAGGCGGTCGAACAACAACGAAAGGAGCTGGCCCGAGTACAGGAGGAGAATACGCTTCTGCGGGACAATAATTTCCGTCTCCTGCGCGAGAACCATGTGGCGCGCAAGACGCTGGGACTTCGCCCACCGAGCAAATCTGCGCCGGTTTTGAAGTTGGCGTCCGAACGGAGGCCAGATTGGAGCAGGCCCCTGAGTCAGCGCATGGAAGAGGAAGAGGCGAAGATAATTTCAGAGGCGCTGAAGTGTAGCAAGGGCAACAAGTCTGAGGCCGCGCGGCTACTTGGCATTTCTCCAAGCACTCTGCATTACAAGCTGGAGCGCTTTGGGTTAGCGAAGAGCAAAAAAGATCAGGACGACGATACCGACTAATACGTCAGCTTTTCGTTTCTCCGCGCCTCCGTTTGTGATGTTCCCACCCGGCAAAAATATCTCGGCCGATCCATCCGATGAGGGTGCCCAATATAAGTACGATGACGTAGAGGATCAGCTCTTTAGTGGTCGGGTCCATTGTTATCGCTTATTCGGCAGAGAGAAGATCGAAGTATTCTATACACGGCGCACGCATCGAAATACTGATGCACCCCACCCATTTCGTATGTCATACATAGTCCCTTTGTGTGCAGCTTTTTTTTCTGCACGACCATCGTTTAATGCAGTGGCCGAACACGCTACTGATGGGTAGAACGGATAATCCCCTCTAACGTTTTTACCCGAGCCTGCAACATCGCATCACGCTCGATGAGGCGCCGGTAGACGTCGTCAGTTAAGCACTGTAGATCGGGCTCGGGGATGTGGGGAAGCGTAAGCGCAGGCGGGAGCGGTAAAACGGGATGGGACGGAACCGTATCGCAGCCACTAAGGCTGCTCAAAATGATCCCGACGATGAGAAGCGCGCGCCGCATCAATAGCCTCCTGTTCATGTGTCAGCCCTTCGATCAGGGCCTGGTTAGCTTTCTGTTCGGTTCGCCGCACACCCTCAATCGCTTCGCGCTTGTCGGTCTCGTGACTTGCCTTCTCGCGGTAAAACAAAGCCGCGAAGAAAGCTGCCGCAAACGCGAGGATCGCGGCAAGCCAACTCTTGAGTCTTGCCATCGTTAACGCTCCATCAAGGAAGTAGTCGTCTTGGCGCGCAGAAGTGCCATGACGATGCCGATCACGATAAGCGCAACGCCTTGTGCCCGAGACGACAATTCGAGCAGCGGGATATTCGTCTGCAGGATGCCGAGTAGTGTGAGGAAGGTGGCCGTGTTGATCGTCCACGACCGGAAGACCCGCCTTACGCGGGGAAACCGTGTTTCGTTCATAGGATGACTCGATAACGACTGAAGGGGTGGACGGGAACGATTCTTTAGGTGATGCGAGATTCCTTCATGCGCTCATGCGACCTCTCCTGGTCGTGACAACATTCTGGATTTACTTCAAACTGCCGCCACAAGCCCATGCGACCTTCCAGACGATCTCTCCCGCACCACATAATACGTATTGACCGTGCGGCCAGTCATACACACAGCTGGTTCGTTACCGTGCAACGCCGCGGCCAGAAATGGCGAAAACACTTCAGCGACGGCGTCAGCGGCGGGAAAAAACGGGCCCTGCAGGCCGCACTCGCCTACCGCGATAAACTGATCGCTAAATACCCGCCGCTCACACGGCGGGAATATGCCTCGATCCGACGCAAGAACAACGTCTCAGGCATCCCCGGTGTCTGCCGTTATGCCCGCCGCGATAAGAAAGACGGCCGTCTCGTGACGCGCTGGTTCTGGGCGGGCTTCTGGGCGATAGCGCCGGGCAAATCCAGACAGGCTAAATTTTCAGTCGATAAGTACGGCGAGGAAGAGGCGTTTCGTCGTGCCAAACGTGCACGCTTGAAAGCACTGGCCGCTTTACAAGGCCCCTGGAAACCCGATCACACCTCGTCACGCTGAGTCTCTCGGCGATTTACATTTGCCGCATCAGAAGTGGATGAACGCCCTTCTGCCGCTGTTCGCAGTGCTCATTCCAGAACAACAGCTCCTTGGCCGGTTTACCGGTTGCCCCACCCCCAACGGTGTAAGCGACCTGAAGTGACTCCTTATATAAGGAGTGAAACACCCGCCGAATATCGGGGTGATCATTCACACTAATGAGCACCGAACCCTGTATGGTCCTGGCCAGTTCTGCCATCTGCTCGTACTGCTCAAAACCGAACTCCACCCCATAGCCTTCGGTCTGCCAATACGGCGGATCAAGATAGAAAAGCGTATGCGGCCGGTCGTACCGCTCTATCACCGCGGCCCACGGCAGGTTCTCGATGTGAGCACTTTGCAGCCTCAGATGCGCCTGACTTAAGTCCTCCTCGATCCGTAGCAGATTAAACCGCGGCCCGACGGTAGTCGCGGTCCCAAACGTCTGCCCACTCACGCGCCCGCCAAAGGCGAGTTTCTGCAAATAGAAGAAGCGCGCCGCGCGCTGAATGTCGGTCAGCGTCTCCGGACGCTTAGTCTGCTCCCACTGGAATATCTGGCGCGAGGTAAGCGCCCACTTGAACTGGCGGGTGAACTCTTCCAGATGATGCTGCACGACCCGGTAGAGATTCACCAACTCGCCGTTGATGTCGTTGATGACCTCCACCTCTGAGGGTTCTTTAGTGAAGAAGATCGCGGCCGCGCCACAGAACGCCTCGACATAACAGGTGTGATCAGGAAATCTCTGCAGGATAGATTTGGCCAGCCGTCGCTTGCCACCCATCCAAGGAATAATCGGTGCGGTCATGTAATCTCTTTTGGAATGAAAATCTTTCTACTTGGTCCCGTCCTCAAACCCGAGCGCCTGACCGGTGTTATTGAACTGCGGTCCCTTGTTGCTCTCGTAAGCACTGTCATCGCATTGAATGCGGCAGGTGAGCGCAAACTCGCCGTTTAATTTCCAGCCGACGTGCGTTTGCAGAAACTGATGCTGTACCGCTGGATCGCCCGACCAGCGCACCATGACGCCGACGTAAAACGGCAGCATGAAACGGAAATAAAACAACCCGTTGTAATACAGACTCACGGTGTTACGTCGCCCAAAGGAGGAGCGGATATTTCTCAAACTTGGCTTCTCGCGCGTCCCCCACCCCCATTGCAACGACCACACGGGCGAGACAAGGCGCGCCGGCAGATTGAACCAGCGTCCCATGCGCTCTAAAAAGTCGTACCAACGTTTACTGGCCATCATAGTTTTCTCCTAAAGACGATTGATTATTTGTATCCGTACAGCTTCCACGTAAACGAGACCGTCCCATTCGGTACAAAAATACGAAGGACCGCCGTGCTTTGTGGCGTCGTGCGACACCCCGCCCCGTCGACACGGACGGCCGTGCCCCCGGACGTGATGGCCACCCCATCGAACGTAAACCGTGGACGGTGCGCCGCGTTCGCCATGTCGCGCATCGTGATGTCGATATCGAACCCCTCCGAGGAACCCCCACCGGATTCGTTCACCATCTGCATCAAGTCGTTCACCCCGCCCAGCGTCGAGGTGTAATCGGCACCGCCTCCCGGAAATATCGAGCCGTCGTTCGAGGTCCGCAGGCAAACCTCGACATTGGCGGAGGTCACGCCGTTCGAGATAACCAGCACGAGCTTCTTGTAAGTAGCCGCGTACGCGGCGATGCTGATGTCGTGCGAGGCACTGGCGAGCGCGGTGCCGGCGTTCAACGGCACGAGCCCCGGCTGACCGAGTGCGGCAATCACCGCCTGGATGCGCGTCTCGGTCGCCTTCTCGGTCGGCACCTTCGCGTCACTGTTGGCGGCAAACGTGCCGTCGGTGCTAAGGGCCGCACCCCCATCCTGAATGACCTTGCCCGTCACACCATTGAAGACGGTGAGGCGACCCGATACGACCGAGGGTGGCCCGATCACCGCGCCATCGATATTCACCTGGAGGATGTTCCAGTTCGCGCCCACGCTCGCGTGATTGCCGGCCGCACTGGCATCCACCGAACACACCACGGTGTCGCCTACCTCCACGCTCGGACCTGAAACACCACCGATCTTGCCCGGCACGCTGACGCGATAGAGATGACCCGCGTCAGCAGACGGATAGTTTGGATTGGCGGCGCAGTTGAGCACGCCCTTGTAAATCACCGCATCGGCGGAGGTCAGTCCATTGGCAATCATGCTCTGGATCGCCTGGCGCAACTGCGTGTGATCGGTATCCGACAACACGAGTCCCGCCTGCTCCACCACGTCGCACAGTTCTTCCTGGACCCCGTTGTGCCACTCGTATCCGGGCACGGTGGCGGCCTGACCCGTTTGTGGATTGCCGCCCGTAAAGAATCCGGGCGTACCGCCAAGCGGCGGCGCCGGCAGGACGGCCACGGCCGTGGCGCGTTTTACTCGCTGCATGGAACGAACCTCTTAGACGTAGGCAAAAATGAGATGGGTGTGCGCGGGCTTCACACGGGTGAGCACGCATTCGAGCAACTGATTGCCCCATGCGCGCAGCGCGTCTTCGCAGCTGTCTTCACAGGTGCGCTCGCGAATCGTGTCGAGGGGTGCCGTTGCTTGCCACGCGAACCGCCACGGGTCGTCGTAGAGCGGGTGTTCGCAGTCGTGCTCGCAGGTATGCACCCGAAACTCGGTGATCGCGATCGCATACCCCAGCGTCGCTGCCAGATCGATGAAGTACGGCCGGCTCTGTCCGCCTGGCATCGTGAGGCGTGCCACCAGCGCCTGACGTCGCGCCGGCATCGTCTGCGACACCGTGACACAGGTATCCGGCAAGCCCGCCATGCGCTCCCACTCCGGCAATCGCTCGGCAACGGTACGGGGGTCTGCTTCCTCGATCAGATCCAGCAGGCGGTTGTGAACCCGGGCGAGTTCTTGCGCCAGACCCGCGAGCAAATTGTTCTGCTCCGGCCACGCCGGCCCGCGCGGCAAGTGCTGGTGCAGTAACTGCGCGTAGTCGAGCGCGGTGGCGCGCGCTAAAGCCATGCGATCGCGCCCAACGTTGCGATCTCGCCGGTGGTGTGTGTCGCGTTCGCCGTGGGCGACACCAGCGTGTGATCGAATTCCGCTGTAGCGAGCGAGATCGCTTCGCGCAGATGGCTGATAAAAATCGTCCCGCCTGGCTGCGCCTCACGACGCAGGAGGTCTTTCAGTTCAGCGGCAATGGCTGCGCGCACCGCGGGCGTGTTGGGCGAGAGGTTGGCGATCGTTACGGTCAACGGCACCGCGATGGGTGCGACCACCGTCAGCGCCGCCGTCACCGGCCGGCGCGCATCGAGGTAGGCTTGCACCAACGCCACCTCAACGGCATCGGGGATGAGCGAGACATCCTCGTCGCGCACAAAGCGCACGGTCACGGTGCCAAGCCCGAGTTCCTGCGGATAACACCATGCCCGTGTGACGCCGGGCACCTCCTTGGCCCACGCAACGTAGTCGTTCTGGTTGCCGCCGTGCGGGGGCCGACGGATATGCGTGAGGATGCGTTCGCGGTAGGCGTCGTCGTTCTCCGTATCGGCGCCGCCCGAGAGCGCGGACGCCCCGGCGTTCGACTGCACCCCGGCTATCGGACTCACCAGACTCAACGACTGCCCCGCTTCGCGGTTGCCACTCGCTCCCTCTGCGACGGCTTCGATGGCAACCGTCAACGTGGCGCCTGTAGCAGTGCCGGCTTCACTCACTCGATACTCGACACCGTCGAACGCCTGCAGCAACGCATCGAGCGGAATCACTGCACCGACTTGTGTCGTGAACGTCGCCGTGCCCACTGCCTTGGCAGCAGGCTTGCGTTCCACACCCCAAAGCGAGCCATGCCGTTCGAGGTCGGTCGCCGTATCGACGAGCGTTTCGCGTGCGATGTAGTCGGCGAAGGCATAGAGGTAGTGCACGGCCGCCGCCTGTGTCCGTGCGTACACCTCGGCATCGCTTCGACGTAACACGTCCTCAATCTGCAGGCGTGCGAGCAGGTCGTTGCGCACGCGATCGATGATCTGTGGCAACGTCGGACGATTAAACACGGTTCAGGAAATTCCAGACCTCCGAGAAACGAAGCGAGACAGGACGACCGTCATGGCGAACAACGACGACACGAAGCGAGAGACCACTTAACCCCACGCGCTCGGCGCTCACCTCCACGCGGCTCGCCACGCCGTCTTCCACTAGCCACGACAATGCCTCGCGCGCGTATTCTTCGGCGCGCGTGACGGTCTGGGCGGTAAGCTTGGCGCGCGCCAAAAGCCAGAGACGCGAGCCGATGCGGTCGTTATCGACGGTGGCAAAAGAATCGCCCCACCAACCCATCCGATCTGATCCGGGCAATTCGTCGTCGGGTTGGGCACGGCGCCAGGTGAAGAGCGAAATAAGGACCGCACGTACGAGTGGTTCCGAAGACGTCATACCCGTGCGAAGTGCCTTCCCGTCGACAATGACGGTCAGGGGTTGGGCGAAGACACTCACTGCGGTTGTCCGCTCGTGCCGCTGCCGGGCTGTACACCGCCGTGGACGTGACCTTCGAGACTGATGCCATCGGCCATGACAGCGCCGTGGTTGACGTTCACGTCGCCGTCATTCACCTGCAGGTTCCCATTCACGACCGCGCCGTTGCCGCCGCTGATCGCAAGACCGCTTTGACCGGTGATGGGTCCGGCCACTTGTAAGGCGCCACCGATGGTGACGTGCTGACTGATCTGCGTAAGCGGTGAGGTAATCGCCACGCGGGTGCTTGCCACGACTTCCACCTCGGGCGCGGTGACGGATACTTTCGTGCCGGCCAATACCTCTATCGTCCGTCCGCGCTTAAAAAGAATACGATCCCCTTCGTCGGTGAAGAGTGCAACCTCGCCCTCTGCAAGATCCTTCAGGCGATAGCGCCGGTCGGTAATCACCACCGTAATTCCGTGCGAGCGATCGCCATCGAGGAACACCGTCACATGCTCCGCGCCAGACCGGGGACGCGAGGTAAAGCCATATGGCTCGAAGTGCTCAACGCCATCTTTTGCCTCGCCATCCAGGAGCTTGAGCTGTACGGTTTGCAGCGTTGTCGATGAATCGGCGTTGGCGACCGTACCGCGGGCGACGAGGTTGTTAAGACGCCGCGCATAAGGTGCGAGCAAGCGGCTCACAATACGCACGATGTCCATCACTTCACGTCTCCCCAGCTCTCAAGCTCGGTATTCTTCTTTTTAGGTTTGGCGAGAAAACCATCCCGCGGTCCTACTTTGAGCTCACAGACCATGCCGTTATCGTTTAACCGATATTCGACTTCCGAGATCAACAGCTCACTATCGAAGCCGATAAGCGCATCGCGCACACGCACCAGCAGGTTCGGGCGCCAGAGGTCGCCATCGCCTTGGCGCCAGCCCTGCACGGTATAGGTGGCGGCCAGGCTCTTCGCCGCGCGGTGCGCGCGTTCATAGGCCACGCGGTCCCGACACGTGCCCTCGTCGGCCTGGCCGGTTTGTTTCACCACCAGCACGCGCGGACGGGTGACGCCGGCGTCGTCGATGCTGGCCGATTCTTGCGAAGTGTCCTCGGGATCGTCGCCTTCCAGTGGCGGGCGTTGGCCTTTGGCGACGTAGCGGGAGTAACGATCCTTGTGATCAAGATCGCTCGACCCGGTAAGCAGGTTCTCGCCCAACACGAGGGCGGTCGTGGCGCGCTGGCGGCCAACATCGATAAAGACGAGCGCGCCTTCTTCATCGTCGGTCGCGAGCAGGTAACGCTGGCGCAGCAACCGATCGATGCTCTCGAACACCGTCTCACCCTGCTCGATCTGATGATCGAGAATCGGGGCGCCGGTGTCGGTCTCGCTGGTTACGGTGATGCCATAGGGCGCAGCCAGATCTTGGGCGATGCGCTCAAGCTTCTGGCCACGCCACTGACCGGGCTCATTGATGGCACTGCAATCGATGAGATCGGCGGTCTTCGAGCGTCCGCGCACGCCGACACTAATGCGCTTGGCCTCATAATTGATGGGTGTTGCATCGACATAGCCGGTGAGCACTTTGTCCGCGCCAATATAAATCTCACAGACATCCCCCGGACGCACACGTCGTGGGATCGCTTGTTGTCCCGGCCAGCGATCTGTGACAGAGAGCGAGAAATCACGCGCCTGGCGCTCGATCCCAGCGGTGATAGAAACTTCCTTCCATCCCGCGTACTCCTCGCTATTCACCACCAGCCGAACGGTGTTGAGCGCGCTCACCGCGACAGCACCCGCAGCGGTGCCACCGGTACAAACCCCGGATGCGCGATACGATTGCGATCCACAATCTCCTCCTCGCGCCGCGCATCCTCGTGGAGGTCGTAGGCGATCACGAGTGCGCCTGTTACTTCGGGCGGTATGAACGTAATCAAGCGTGCCGAGTCGCGCGCCCGATCAGTCAAATCGCGATATACCTTCGACCGTAACGTCGAGAGGGCCACGAACACCGCGTCACTCGATACCGTCGCCTCCCGATCCAGCGCGGCAAGTAAGCTCGCGCGCACTTGGAGCGCATCCTCGTACACCGGCACGGGCATCACCGATGCCAGCCCCGCCGACTGAACCAGACAAGCACGACGAAAGAGCGCTTGCACTGCAGCATGGTTGTCGTTGATGCGCTGTTGCGAAGGCGTGCTCGCCGACACAGTGGGTGCCGTGAACGTCGCGGCCACACTCAACAGCCCCGTCACGCCGCGCGACATCTCGCGCGCGGCAGGCCGACTCGCGAGGCGACCGATACGCTGCGCCAGCGTCTGCGCCGACTGAAAGAGTTTGAAACAACGAGTCGCCAGATCCCCCGGCTTGCCAAGCAATGCACCTAAATCGCCATTGAGCGCACGCGTCACGCGGGTCACCTGACTGTCGACGAAGCGCAAGCGCTCAGCCACCGTATCGAGTGCGCCGGAAAACGATTCCAGCGCCGATTCATACACCGGTGCCGGCTGCCCCTCGACACTGAACGCCGTCGAGAAATCCTGCACCGACGCCTGCGCAAGCGTATCGGCACTCTCACACGTAGCGGCCTGCGTACTGACCGTCACCTGCGGATACGAAACGCTCCCCGCTTCCACTAACGTGATCTGAAAGCGGCACATCCCGCCCTCATCGCGCGTGTGCGTGACGCGGTATTCCTTCACCGCCATCAGGATCGCGCCGTACCACGGATGCACGAGCGTGGCAGGGCCACTCGTTTCGAGCGCCGTGAGCAACCGGTCACGCGCGGCCATGTACTCGGCGCCGATCACGAAAGCCGTGAGACTTATCTCGCGCGCCGCGCGCCCGATATCCTCCGCATACGGCTCCCCCCCCTGCCG
>OBEQ012546601.1_pt1 | contig 24163 bp, 28 predicted proteins | sample 1670901 | NCBI WGS metagenome assembly OBEQ01 (sample SAMEA104232315, study PRJEB22302) | groundwater metagenome | biome: forest; feature: aquifer; material: groundwater | place: USA | collected 2011-08-07 | depth 5.4 m | reverse complement strand
GACAAACCGTTACCTTTAGCGTGCCTAACAGTATTGTGGGCGCTAACCCCAAAGTTGAGATTTACGACGTCTCCGGTTCTTTAATTCGTCAGCTAACCGGCACCTCTTGGGATGGCAGAAATGAAAATGGGGCCAGCGTTGCTAGCGGTGTTTATGTTTTTCGCGTGAAGACGGATAACGGGAAATCCCAGGGAAGAGTCATCGTCGAAGCAAGTGGTAGTTAATGAGTTCTCCTGGTGCAGGCAGGGTAGTCCCAAGTTCCTCTTCTCCTGAAGGTTCAAGATCTCTTGGGATGGATTTCCATCTTCATACCAACTATTCTGACGGTACCCTGGCCCCCGCGGCTTTAGTGGATCGCCTTCTCCAAAACAACATTCAATATTTCGCGCTTACCGATCACGATAGTCTGGGCGCTTATCAAGAAGTCCAAAATCACTTACGTGATAGCAGCGAGCTCGGCGCGAAGACGGCGCGGTATTTTGTTGGAGTTGAAATCAACACCAATGAGGCGACGGATACCCTGCATGTTTTGGGCTACGGCAAAAAACTAATTGAATCCGCGCGTTTTTTGGAGCGCTTGGCTTATTTCAGAAACGCAAGGATTGAGCGAGCCAAGGCCATTGTAGAGATCCTGCGAGAAGATCTTAAAATTCCCATCGTTTGGGAGGACGTTGCCGGTCAATTTAAAGATAGCGTTGGGCGCCCTAATATAGCGGATGTTTTGGTAGCGAAGGGAGTTGTTAAAAGTCGCTCGGAGGCGTTTAATCGTTTTCTCTTGAAGGGCAAGCCGGCCTATGTTTCTCCCATGGGGCCGACGCCCCAAGAGACTATTGAACTTATCCGAAGTTCAGGCGGCGTAGCCGTTCTGGCTCATCCCGGAGTTGCCCGTGTTGATGATAAAAAGTTATCATCACTGAAAGCATGGGGTCTCTCTGGGATTGAGGCTTACTATCCCACTCATAGCCCGCCCCAGATTAGGAATTTTTTGGATTTAGCTAATAGGCTTGGCTTGTTGGTTAGTCTGGGTTCTGACTATCATGGGCCCGGTAGCGGCAAAGAAAAGTTTTATTTTCCTGAAGTCGACGGGTCCCAATTCGACGCTTTTATAGAGGCAATTTCTTAGAGGTGCAATGGCCAGTTGGTCTTTTTTTCGTTCTCAAGCAAAGCCGGTTCTAATCGCTCATCGAGGGGCCTCCGCTTATGCTCCCGAAAATTCTTTAACCGCTTTTAAGCTTGCAATTGATATGGGGGCGCGGTTTATTGAGTTTGATGTTCATCAGACCAAAGACGGAAGGTTGGTGGTTGCCCACGATGGGGATCTTCGCCGCGCTTTAGGTATCCGCAAGAAAATCGCCGAGGCGACCTTAGATGAGATTCAAAAACATTACATACGCTTGCCCAAGGCCAAGGAAGCGCCCCATGAGAAAATGCCGACATTGGAAGAAGTTTTGACGCTGATCTCCAGGCGCGCGGTTGTTAATGTGGAGATAAAAGGTTCACCCAAGGAATATCCCGGTATTGAAGAAAAAGCCATTGATATTTTAGAAAGCAAAGGTTATTCCGGAATGTGTTTTATTTCTAGTTTTAACTACGACATCTTGGTTCGTTGCCGCAAGGCATCCCCCAGTATGCCCTTGGCCTTTATTTTAGGAACCATGCGTTCGAACAAGATTTTTGAAGAAGCAAAGGCCGTCGGCATTGAAACTTTAGTTTGTTCAACGCACCAACTAAGCAGCGACTTAGTAGCCAAAGCTCACCAGCGAGGTCTTCTTGTGGGTGTTTATACCGCCAATAAGAAGAAACAATGGCTGAGACTCGCCCGTACGCATGTGGACGCGATATTCACGGATTATCCCGATTTGCTCGGTATTCCAGAGTTTGAGATATCCAGTTTGGGTTTAACCAATGGCGATTAACCCAAATCCCGAAGGTGTGGAGCAGTGTATTATCGTCGGTAGCGGCTGCGCGGGTTTAACCGCCGGTATCTATGCCGTTCGCGCCAATAGGAGCCCGTTGATTATCGGCGGTTTAGTTCCCGGCGGTCAGTTGATGCTCACTAGCGATGTTGAAAATTTCCCCGGCTTTCAAAAAGCAATCGACGGTCCGAGTTTGATGGAGAATATGCGGGCACAGTGTCTGCGCTTGGGTGTCCGTTTTATTAACGATCAAGTCGAAAAAGTAGATTTCAAAAGCAGCCCCTTCCGGCTATGGTTGTCTGATCAAAGAGAGTTAAAAGCGCAAAGTGTCATTGTCGCCACCGGCGCCAATGCCCAATGGCTTAATTTGCCTTCCGAGAAGCGCTTGCGGGGCAAGGGGATTTCAGCATGCGCGGTTTGTGATGGATTTTTTTTCAAGGGTAAAGACCTTTGTGTTGTGGGCGGGGGCGACACGGCGATGGAGGAGGCGACTTTCTTGACTAATTTCGCGAGTTCCGTGACCGTGGTTCACCGCCGGGACAAGCTAAGGGCCTCTCAAGCAATGCAGGATAAGGCCAAGAAAAATCCCAAGATTAAATTCATATGGAATTCGGTTGTCACGGAAGTTTTGGGAGAAGAAGTGGTAACCGGGGTCCGACTTCAAAATATTTTAACCCAAAAAACCCAAGATTTGGTTTTCGGCGGACTCTTTATCGCTATCGGCCATGAGCCGGCGACCGCGGCTTTTGCCGGCGCTATAGATAGGGACGAGAAGGGATATATCAAAGTGAAACCGGGAAGCTGGGTTCAAACTTCTCGGGAAGGCGTTTTCGCGGCCGGTGATTGCGTGGACCATCGATACCGCCAAGCGGTAACCGCGGCCGGTTTTGGCTGTATGGCGGCGATGGAAGTGAATTGGTATCTCGAAAATAAAGGTATTTAAGATAAAATAAATCTGTTACTAATTTTTTACCTGGAGGTATAAGCAATGCCCTATGTTATTACGGATAAATGTTTAGGTGAGCGTTACGCGACGTGTCAATCGGTTTGTCCCGTAGAGTGTATTCATTCCGGGGAATACAAGAGTGAAACATTCATGATTATTGATCCTGATGTTTGCATTGATTGCGGTGTTTGTTTGCCCGAGTGTCCTATCGGCGCGATTGTCTCTAGCGTAGAGGAAAGTCCCGATTGGGCGCCAATTAATAAAGAGTTAACCGCGACTTTTAAAATCAATCCCAAGCCCACGCCCAGGGCGCCGAATGAGCCGCCTCATAAAGCTACCAATAAGCTTGTGAAATAAAACAAGTCTTACAGTTCGGAATTGAAAAGAAGGATATCTGGTTCGTAGAGCACTTCTCGTTTCTGTAAGTCTACTAAGGCGGCGTCAAAACGTATTGCTGTCTCGAGGGGTAAATTCTTGGCTTTAAGATAAGCCAGCGCTAGTCTTTTTAGTCGTTTTTGCTTAGTTGAGTGAAACGCTTCCCAGGCTAGATCAATATCGCCTTTTCTCGATTTAACTTCTATAAAAACCAATGCTTTGGTCTTAGAGTCTTGGGCTATTATATCGAGTTCCCCAAATTTACATCTCCAATTGCGTTCTAGAATATGAAGATTGCCTTGGTTTCTAAGATATTGGCAGGTTAAATCTTCGCCGAGGGAACCGGCAACCTGTTTTTCGGGATTAGGCGCCAGCAACAGCAGTTGGAGGTGGCGCGATCTTATCTGATTTTTTTTCTTTGCGGAAAGCAATTTTGTGCGCTTTGCCGGAGAGGCCGCGCATATAGTAGAGCTTGGAGCGTCTTACCCTACCACGGCGAACAACACTAATGTCTAGAAACCGAGGACTAGTAACGGGGAATATTCTTTCCACGCCTACGCCAAAAGAAATTTTTCGAACGGTGATGGTTTTATTGGGACCACTGCCATGCACACGAATCATAGTGCCTTCGAAAGATTGAATACGTTCCGTGCCTTCTTCGAAGGTTTTAAATTGAACTTTTACGCTATCGCCTACCGAGGCGTCTTTGAATTGCCGCATAGATTTTAGATGGTACCAAACGTATTATACCAGGTCAGGGCGGTTTTTCTTGGTGTAATTTAACGCCGCTGTTTTTTTCCAGGTTTCTATTTTTTTTGGATCTCCGCTTAAAAGCGCGGGAGGCGCCTTTTTGCCTTTCCAGATGGCGGGGCGCGTAAAACTTGGCCACTCTAGAATTGTAGTGCCATTATGATGAAGACTAAAAGACTCCTGTTTGGCGGAATCGGAATTTCCTAAGACTCCGGGCAGATACCGCGATATTGTTTCTATCGCGACCATTGCGGCTGTTTCGCCTCCCATGGTTATGTAATCCCCGATAGAGAGCTCTGCGTCACAGCAATCAATGAAGCGCTGGTCTATGCCTTCATAATGACCGCAAACCAAAATCAGGTGCTTTTTGCGGCTTAACTGCTTGGCCCAAGAGCTACTGAGAAGTTTTCCTTTGGCGGAGAGCGCGAGCGCGTAGGGCTTCGTTTTTGCCTCGCTGCAGTGATCTTTGATGGACTCAAGGCCTTGATAGAGCGGTTCTGCCATCAGAACCATACCGGGGCCGCCGCCATAGGGCCTATCATCGGCGTTACGGTGCGCTCCTTGCGCCCAGTGTCTTATATTGTGAATATGAACTTGAATTAGCCCTTTTTTGCGGGCTTGGCCAATTAAGCTCGCGTTCAAAAAACCGTCAAATGTTTCAGGAAACAGCGTAAGTATGTCGATGAGCATATTTAGTGAGCGAACCGCAATGCGCCTTCTGTCATCCTGAGCGCAGCGAAGGATCTAGATTCTTCGGCCGTGCCTCAGAATGACAAGAAACTTCAAAATTAGGTTTGCGCGGTGAGCTTAAGCGAGGACTTTTTCTTTTTTAAGAAGACGTCCAACGGAGTCGCTGGGTTGGCCTCCATTTTTTATCCAATACTCAAGTCGCTCTTTTTTTATATTTTTTAACTTTTCCCCGTCTTCCGCTCGAGGGTTATAGGAACCCAGAATTTCTAAGGGCGGCGATTTCGGTCCCCGGGAAGAATCTATCGCGACTAAACGAAATTGACTGATGTGGGGCTTGCCCACGCGTAAAAAACGAATTGCAACCATTTTTCCTTTCCTCCTAAATTACCGCGGTATTTTTCATAAAACTTTTTGCCTCGCGCATAAGTCGCGGCGCCGTTTTGGCGGGCTTATCCTTAAACAAACTGCTACCGCAAACAAAAACATTCGCCCCCGCTTGAGCGGTAAGCCCAATGGTTGTCTCAGCGATACCGCCGTCAACCTCGAGATAAGCAATGCCAGGGTAGTCTCGTAGCAACCGCTTTACTTCCCTAATTTTAGCAATACATTGGTGCAAAAAAGCTTGTCCCGCGAAACCGGGCTCAACGGTCATGACCAGCACCAAATCCAGTAATTCCGCGAATGGCAAGATTGCCTTTGCCGGTGTTTTGGGTTTAATGGCCAAACCCGCCCTTTTTCCCAGGGATCGAATTTTCTTGAGGCACTCTTTTGGATTTTTTGCTTCCGCGTGCACCGTGATTAAGTCCGCGCCGGCTTTGGCGAATGGTTCCAGAAGTACATAGGGATCCTGAACCATCATGTGAACATCAACATAAAGGGAACCTCGCTTGGCGATGGATTCAACCACCGCGGGGCCAAAGGATAGATTTGGCGCGAAAACCCCATCCATGACGTCCACTTGCACCCAGTCCACTAATTTTGTTTTTTCACAGGCCTTAATTGCCGCCTCAAGATTTAAGGGATCGGCTCCTAATATGCTGGCGGCTAGAATCGGGAAGTTGGCAGATTGTGATTTGATCATTTTAAATCTCTTTCTTCAGTAAAAACCCCGTCCAGATAAACGCGCACTCGTTTTAAGCTCGCGTTGCCGCTTGAGATAGGTATTTTAACTGTTTGATTGGGGTTGCCGTGAATTTTCGCGACCTCTTCTTCGCCATTGGCGGATATTGTCTTAATGCTGAGTTCTCGAGTACGCGCGGGAGTGGCGGGGAAAGTATAGTTGATATATTTTTGATTATTGCCTGAACTCTGGCGGGCAACGGTCAACTCTAGAATAGGTTTTAGGTTTTCTAAATCTGATTTTTTCCATAAAGTATCAGGTTTGATACTCTGGCTAAGCACGGTGCCATCGGCGGCCGAGGCGGTCCAATTTTCGATAATTTTGAGCTCAATTCTGTTGCTCTGGGACCACTGGCTCACGCGGGTCACGTCTTGATTTACGAAATCAGGAACAATTAGCATGCTGGCGGGCGGCTCACCCTGACTGATTACCACATGAACCATTTCTCCTTTTTCCGTTAACGTCAAAGGTTTTGGATCTTGCTCTAAGACGTAGCTCCTGGGTTGTTCTAGGGAGTAGCGTTCCTGGGTTTCACCGAGCGAAAGTTGGGCAAGCTTGAGCTCAATTTCCGCTTTTCTTAAAGGCAGCCCGATGAGTTCGGGGGTGCTTATTTTTTCGCTGCCCAAACTAATTACCGCGCGCACGATACTGCCTTCGCGAGTGGTGGATCCGCCGGGTGGATACTGCTTGACAATGGTTCCTACGGCGATGTCGGGGTTGTGTTCTTGACCCTCTTGAATTATTCCTAGACCCAGAGGCGCTAGGCTTTCAAGCGCTTGGTACATGGTTTTGCCGGTTAAGGCGGGGACTGCGATTTCCTTGCGTGTGTGGATAATAGAACCCATTAAGCGGTCCAAGCACAAGAAACCTACGCCTAAAACCAAAGCAACCTGAACAACAAAGAGAATGCCGCGCCAAAGGAATTTACGCACCAGATCTAATAGATGATCTTAGGAACATCGTATCTCAAGGTCCCCTTGCCCATTTGATTCGCTATGGCTTCTAAGCGGCTGACGCGCTTAGCGAGCGGAGGATGAGTGGAGAATAAAGCGAATACATCCTCTCCTTTGAGAGGGTTGATAATGAATAGGTGCGCTGTTGTTGGGTTAACCATGGATCCCAAAGCGCGGTCAGTTCCGCTAATTTTTTGCAAGGCATCGGCCAAAGCCATCGGATCTTCGCTTAAATGAGCACCGTCCGCGTCGGCTTCATATTCGCGGTTTCGAGATATTGCCATTTGGATGATCATGGCGGCCAAAGGAGCCACAATGACCATAATCAAAAGGCCCAGGGGGTTCCCTCGGCGGTTGTTTCTATCTGAACTGCCGCCCAACCACATGCTCCATTGGGCGATACGCGCGATGGTATAGATGGCGCTAGCGGCAATTGCCGCTACGGTTGAAATTAAAATATCACGATTAGTAACATGGCTTAATTCGTGGGCCAAGACCCCTCGGAGTTCGCGTTCGCTCAGTAAGTCTAAGATTCCTTGGGTTACGGCCACCGCCGCGTGATTGGGATTTCTGCCGGTCGCGAAAGCGTTGGCGTAGGAGGCGGGGATGATGTAAAGCTTGGGCATCGGCATGTTCGCCCGCTGGGCCAGCTCGCGAACTATTTTGTAAAGGCCGGGGTTATCGTTTTCCGCGACCGGTTTCGCGCGGTAGAGAGCTAAGACGATTTTGTCAGAGAAAAAGTAAGAAAAAAAGTTTGAAACCACGGCAAAACCAAGTCCAAGCATTAAGCCCGATTTGCCGCCCAACAGTTCTCCTAGATAAAGCATTAGAGCTGTTAGCCCTAGCATCAAAATTAAAGTTTTTAAATTATTCACTTTTATTCCAGCCTCCGGGAATTCCCCTTAAGAAATCTAGGGCCTTCATTGCCTTTTTGCCTTCCGGGTGAACCTCTTCGATAAGCAAACTACCCTCTTTACATTTTATGACAAATCCTCGGCCTTGCTCAACGCGGGTAACCGCGCCCGTTTTGGCGGTATTGGAATTTTCTGGGAGCGCTTGGGCCTTTAAAACAATAACCCGCTTGCCTAAAATGTGGCCGTAAGCCTTGGGCCATTCAATAAAGGCTCGAACCTTTCTTTCCGCTACGGCTGCCGCATCCTCCCAGGATATCTGTCCCGCTTCTTTGAGGATAGGTTTGCAGTAGGTAGCTTGCGAATGGTTCTGCGGGATACCCGCGTTGGGATTTTCGGCTATTGTTGCCAGTGATTTTTGAATGAGAGCGATACTAAGCGCGGTTAGCTTGTGCCGAAGCTGGGGCGTTGTTTCCGTAGGCGCAATGTCGCCGCCCGCTTGTTTTATGATTGGGCCTTCGTCCATCTTTTCGTTGAGTTTAAATATGGTAACTCCGGTTTGTGCAAGTCCGTGCAAAATAGCCGATTCGATGGGGCTTGCTCCTCGCAGTTGAGGCAAAAGGGAAAAATGCGCGTTGATGAAGCCAAATTTAGGAATTAGGAGTATGGAGGGGGGTATAATTTTTCCATAGGCCACAACAATCCCGATATCAGGATGGAGTGCCGCGCAGGCTTGCGCAATTTCCGGGTTTTTCAGACTTTCGGGCTGGAGAATGGGTCCGATGCCGAGCGTTTCGGCGGTTGTTTTAACGGGCGGTTTTCCTAGCGCCAGCCCCCGGCCCTGGGGCTTGTCCGGCTGGGTAATAACACCAACAACACTATGACTTTGGTCTTTGCTTAAGGCTATAAGGTGCTCAGCCGCTATGTTGGGTGTGCCGAGAAATAAAATGCGCAAGCTAATGGGAAATTGGCTCTTTACTGGTCTGATGTTCCCAGATAGCAGAGAGCCGCTCCACTTCTTTGCGGATCTGAACTTTTTGTATCAAGGGCAGTCGTTGGATAAAAACTTTGCCGTCTAAGTGGTCGATTTCGTGTTGCAGGGCCCTGGCGAGAAGTCCGCGGCCGCGGATTTCAAGCGGGAGCCCTTTTTCGCTATAGGTGCGCACTCGCGCCGAGGAGGCTCTTGCTAGTTTCTTGAAAATACCGGGTAAAGAAAGACAACCCTCTGAATCCTCTACCTCGCCTGTCATTTCAATAATTTTGGGATTAATTAAAACTATTTTTTTGCTTTTGCCACTGGGTTTCACATCAATGACGGCCAAGCGAATGGCAATGCCAATTTGGTTGGCGGCCAAGCCCACGCCGTTGACCGCGTACATGGTCTCAAACATGTCTCGCACCAGATCGGTGAGCTCCGGTGTCCAAGCATCAATTGTTTTGGACTTTGTTTGCAGGACTTTTTCCGGATATTTACAGATTCTTAAAACTGCCATAGATAACAATTTTAACCTAAATTCCTCTGCAAAACTTAAAACAAATTTTGCGGGTTGGGTTGGGTTTAGATAAGGCCGATTTCTTCTAGGCCTCTGTCCCACGGGAGTGCCAAGACAGATCCTATCTTTTTGGGCCGAGGATCTCGAGAAAAGCAAAAGGCTTCGGCTTTTTTAAAATCCTTTAAAAAACGCTCTAGCCCGCGCGTGGCTCTTTCATCAACATGATCAGTGGATTTAATTTCGATGAGCGCGATCGGCAATCCGGGCCGCTCCACAATCAGATCAACTTCAGCGTCATCTTTTGTTCTTAGATAGGAAAATCTAAAATCCTTTTGATAGTAATAATTGAAACGGTGCGCCTCCAAAATAACGAAGTGCTCAAAGGCTTTGCCGAAGGCGTAAGAGCTGGGAAGCAGTTCTTGAGCAAGGGTTCTTCCCAGGGCTCGTTGGACGCCGGTATCGAAAAAATAAAATTTAGGACTCTTGCTTTGTCTTTTACGGATTGAATAATGAAAGGGCTCGAGCGTTATGCCAAGCAAGGTATCCTCTAAAATGGAGAAGTACGATTGAACCGTTTTGGTATCCACCCCCACATCCTTGGCGATGTTGGAGTAATTGATAAGTTCGCCGTTCATTTGGGCTGCCACTTCCAGGAATTTTCTAAAGGGATCCAGCTGGCGGATAATATGTTCCGCCCAAACTTCTTCCTTTAAATAAGTAAGGGCGTAAGCCCTGAGAAATTCATTTTTGTCTTCCGCTTTTTTAAACTGCGCAACCTTGGGTAAACCTCCCCATTGCAAGGCTTGGGTTAATTCAAACTGATCTTTGAGCTCTCTGTGGGTAAGGGGGAAAAGATAGTTTACAAACGCTCGTCCCGCCAGAAGATTGGCGGCCCCTCTTTTTAATTTCCTGGCGCTTGAACCCGTTAAAGCGAACCTTAACTTAGAGTTTTCGATATGGTGATGAACGAGATCGAGCAATTTTGGAACCTTTTGAATTTCATCAATAATAACCCATCGTATTTTCCCCTGAAGGGCGGCTATTTCTTGACTAAGGATGACCGGGCTGGCAGAATACATATCCTCTGTTGCCGGGTCTAAAAGGTTAATCCAGTGGGTTTTCTCTTTAGTGAAGAAGTTTTTTAGAAAAGTAGTTTTGCCGGTTCCGCGCGCGCCAAAGAGAAAAAAGCTGCTGGAGGTGGAAGGCTTAACAATCCTATGGAACATACTCCATAATTGTACGCCATTTATGGAGTTATATCAATGGGGACTTTCGGGAGAGGTTGCTAAAACAAGTTCTGCGGGTCGGGGTGAATGAGGATTTTGAGCCCGGATAGCGAGCGTTTTTTGGAGAAGCCCTCCAGCGTTTTGAAAAAAGCCTCTTTGGATATCTTCTTTGCGGGATCATGTTTCATCAAAACCTGATAGCGCCAATGGTTTCTGATTCTGGCGAAATAGCTTGGCGCTGAACCCACCATTTCGAATTGCTCATTACCGGTTAGTTCGCCGGATAAAAGGTCAGCGGCTTCCATAACTTTTTGTTTTACCTTCGATTTTAATTCAAGAACCAGTAGGCGGCTGAAGGGGGGAAGGTTTAGCTCTCGCCTAATTTCCAATTCGCGGCTGTAAAAGCCTTCCCAGTTTCCGGACCGAAGGCTTTCGAAAACATAATGCTTGGGGTTTGCCGTACAAAGGAGCGCTTCTCCCGGCCGCTCTCCGCGGCCCGTGCGGCCGGCAACCTGCAACAAGCTCTGGAAAGTTCGTTCGCAGGCTCTAAAATCCGGCATGGTGAGCTCAGTATCCGCGTTTAAAACGGCCACGAAGCTTACCTGGGGATAATGCAGGCCTTTGGTAATTAACTTGGTGCCGACCAAAACAGGGGTGTCACCTTTTTTGAACTCGCTTAAAATTTGATGGGCGTCTTTAGAGGTTTCTTTATCCAGCCTTAAGACTTTGACGTTGAGCGCGTTTCGGATTTCTTGTTCTATCTTTTGAGTTCCCAAACCCAGACCGTAAAAAGTCAGCGTGTTTTGATTACAGGCGGGGCAGGCAGTGGGGACTTTTTTGTGAACGCCGCAATGGTGACACCTGAGCTGGTCCGTTCCGTTTTTGTGCAAGGTCAGAGGCAATTCACAGTATTGGCAAAGCAGGGGAAGTTTGCAACTCTCGCATTTTAAGCTTCGGACGTAGCCGCGCCTGTTATGGAAAACTAAGACCTGCTCTCCCTGGGTCACTTTTTCTCTGATTATCTCCAAGAGAGGAATAGTTTCTTTTTTTCTTGAGCCTTGCTCGGTGATGGTGATTTTGGGCAATGATTTAGATAGGTAGCGTTCGGAAAGCTCTATTTTTAGAATACGGTTTTCTTGGATTTCGCGGTAACATTCCAAGCTTGGAGTGGCGGAGGCGAAAATGGCCATGGCGTTTTGAGTTTTGGCCCGCCAAAGCGCTACTTCTCTGGCGTGGTAGCAGGGCGCGGGGGTTTCTTGTTTGAAAGAACCGTCTTGTTCCTCATCGAGTATGATCGTGCCCAAGTTGGGAAGGGGTAAGAATACCGCGCTTCGGGTGCCGATAACAAAACGCAATTTTCCCGATAAAATTTCTTCGTAAATCTTTTTCTTTAAAGGTAACGATGTTTTGCTGGTCCAGATGGCAATCGGAGTGCCTCGGGGGAGTTCCTTGGTGAATGTTTCGATAAACTGAGGAGTGAGCGTGATTTCAGGGACAAGGTACATCGCGGATCGGTTTTCCTTTAGAAGCTCAAGGATAAAAGCAAGCAAGACATAGGTTTTCCCTGAGCCCGTAGGGCCTAGAAGGTATGTCGGTTTCCGTTCTTGTTGCCAGTTTTGAACCATTTTTAAGAAAGCTTCCTGCTGGGTTGCGTTTAGCGCGGGCGAAGCGCCGCCTTCGGCAGTAATTAGGGCGGCTTGAGAGGGGAAGTCGCGACCCATAAAAAATTTAAGCGGGATAGCCGTTTGCGCCGCTAGAGCGAGTGAGCAGAGGTAGTATTCGCTAAGCCAGCTGATTACCGGCAACTGGTCGGCGAGCATCGATTGCGGCAGTTCTATGATTTGACCGATTGGGGCGTGGTGACCATGGAAGGTGGGATTAGGGCTAATATCTTCTACTATGCCCCACCTTTTCCTGTTTCTAAAAGGCACCCACACGAGGGAGCCCCTCTGGATTTTTTCTTTCAGTTCCTCTGGAACGGCGTACTCAAAATTTCTGGGTGGAAAAATACCGATGTTAAGACTAACGGAGGCGAACATAAGAAGCGTTCAGGTTTTTTCTGTTATCAGGGCTTTGAGTTTGCGGAAATCGTCCTTGTAGTTTTCGATTAAACCCATGTTGCGCAAAATAGCCGCGGGATGGTAAGTAACAAAAAGGGTAATAGCGGGTAGTTTAGGGTGAACGAACGTTTTGCCTTTGTATTCGCCAACGGGAACCTTCTCACCCAGGATGGCCGATAGCGCGCTCGCTCCCAGCACGCAAACAATTTTGGGTTTGATAATTTCCATTTCGCCCTGCCACCAAAGCTGGCAGGTCTCAATTTCTTCTTTGGTTGGCGGTCGGTCATTACCCCTAGCTTCGGGGTTTTTGGGGTCGGTCATGGGGTGGCATTTGACGACATTGGTGATATAGATGTCTTTTCGTTGCAGGCCCAGGACCTCGTCTATCATTTTGTTTAAGAGTTCGCCGGCTCGTCCGATAAAGGGTTCCCCGCGATGGTCTTCTTGAAATCCCGGCGCTTCTCCAATAAAAACTACGCGGCTTTTGGGATTGCCCACGCTAAAAACAGCTTGTATGCGCTCAGAACCCAAACGGCACTTTCTGCAATTGGTTACTTGGGTTTTTAAGAGGGCCAGGGCCGCCGATTTATTTTGAGTGGGTGTGGTAAGCATTTAAAATTTGTTTGGCCATTATTTCGGCCGCTTCATTTTTATCTAGAACACGCGGCAGTTTGAATACCTTGCCCGAGTGATCAATGATACAAGATTGGAATAACCGATCCGAACCCATGGTCGCTATGTGATTGGCAATAATTAGATCTAAGCTTTTTTCATTCAATTTCTTTGTCGCTTTAGGGATCAAATGATCGCTTTCCAGAGCAAAACCTACTAGCAACCTGGGTTTTCCGGTTCTCTTCTTGCCGGTGCCTAGGATTTTGGCTATATCGGGGGTTGCTTTTAGCTTAAGATTGAGCGAGTGCCCCGTTTTTGGAATTTTCAAGGAGGATTTCTGGGCCGGTTCATAGTCGCTAACCGCCGCGGCTAAAATGACGATATCGAATCCTTCAGCGTAGCGTAAAACGGCTTTTTTCATGTCGCGCGCCGTTTGGGCGCGAGCCAAGATCATATTTTGCGGGATGGCCATGTCGGTGACGCCGGTGATCACCCGAGCCGTAATTCTTTTTTTAATAAATGCCTTGGCCAAAGCCAAACCTAGTTTGCCCGAGGAATGGTTCGATATATAGCGAACAGCATCTATGGGTTCTACGGTTCGACCCAGGGTGATTAGGACCTTCATGCGAGAATTAAACCAGAATTGGAAGAAAAGTTCTTTAATCGCTACAGTGACTTTAGGATGACGGAAACCGCTTCGGCGGGTTCGATCAGGCGGCCTAGGCCCACTCGGCCGGAAGCGAGCGCTCCTTTGGCGGGGCCCAGAAAAGTGTAGCCCATACGCTTTAACGCGCTGACATTGTTTTGCGTGGCCGGATTTTTCCACATATCCTCATCCATAGCAGGGGCCAGGATTACTTTTTGCGGTTTGCTCGATAGAATGACTGTTTCTAACAGTTCTTCGGCCATGCCGGCAGCCAGACGCGCTATGAAATTGGCGCTCGCTGGGTAGACAATAATTAAGTCGGTCTCCTCTGCTAAACGCAAATGCCCCAAATCCCAAATATCTCTATCCCAAAGTTCCGAGTGGACTTTGTTGTGGGATAGGGCCTCGAAGGTCAGGGGGGATACAAAATGGCTGGTTTTGGGAGTTGTGATGACCTGAACCGCGACGCTTTTTTTGTCCAGTTCGCGGATAAGTTCTAGAGCTTTATAACAAGCAATGGAAGCGGTGACACCTAGGATAATTTTCTTTGGCATCCGCAAGGTGTTCGTCTAAACCAGATCCTTCTCCCGACTTATGTCGGGCTCAGGATAAATAAAATGCATATCCAGTAGGGTACGCATTTTATTTATTTTTTCTTTTTCGCGCCGGCCGTTTCTTTCTCTTCTTTGTCTTTGGTCTTTGTTTTTTCTTTCTCTTTGGTTTCCGTGGCGGCTTCGGGGGGATTTGCCCTGGCTTCGCGCAGGTCCTGCAGTCCCTTTTCGATCGTTTTGGCGTTTACTTTGTCGGACAAAACGTCTTGCAAAGCCGTTTCTAAAATCTCATTGGGTTTCAAGTACTGATTCTCCTGTTTATTTCTTAGTACTTTGGCCCAACGGGTGGCCAAATGAACTAAGGGATAGCGAGAGTTCTGAAAGTTTAAGATTAAAGCCTCCAGGGGAACGATCGCGGGGGTTGAATTTTTTGACTCTTCTTTTTTCTTGCTCATAATATTCCTCCAGACGTTAGTTCAATCCTAAAAGCGCCGGTTGCTGTCTTTTAAGTTCCTCCGCTCGAGCGAGGGCAAAAAAGTCCGCCGTGGCGTCTTTCAGGTTGTCATTGACGATTTTGTAATTAAAAAAGTTTATTGCCCGCATTTCATGTTTGGCATTGCGCACTCTAGTTTTCCAGTTGTGTTCTTTTCTTTGTTTTAATCGTCCAAGCCAAACTTTGGCATTGGGGGGTAAAAGAAATATGCCCACTGTGTTTTTGGGGTACGCTTTGGCGATATTTTTTGCTCCCACGACGTCGATGGCGAGCAATATGTATTGGCCCGTGGACAGTGCGCGGTTAATGGGCCCTTTAGGAGTTCCATAATAGGCGCCGTGAACATGGGCGGTTTCTATAAATACCCCCGCTGCGCGAAGTTTTTCAAATTTATCTTTGGATACAAAGTAATAATCTTTTCCACTGACCTCGTACGGCCGGGGAGGTCTTGTTGTATACGAAACAGATAAAACAAACCGTCTGTCCGTTTTAACGATGGATTTTGCTAGCGTAGACTTCCCGGCTCCGGAGGGGGCGGAAAGGATGAATAAAAGCCCCGACTTCGCCATTCGTTATTAATCATTCTAACAAAAACAACCCCAAGATTTCACTTAGAAATTGAGTTGATGTTTTTTGTATTCTTCGATAAAATCTTGGGGAAAAGGGGCGGTGATTTCTACTTTTTTTCCGGTTTTGGGATGAATAAATTCAAGTTTGCGGGCGTGAAGCATTAAACGATCGAAACGTTGAACATTTTTTAAGCTTGAGATTCGGTAGATTGGGTCGCCGCAGATGGGGTGGCCCAGGGAAGCTAGGTGAACGCGGATTTGATGCGTTCTACCTGTTTTTGGATAAGCCTCGAGATCGCTGACCCAGTCGTAGCTGCTAAGAACTTTGTAAGCGGTTTCGGCGGTTTTGCCCGTTGGCGATAGGACAATCTTTACTTTAGCCTTGTATCTCTTAGCCAGAGGTTGCGCGATGACTCCTTCTTTTGGCGATACCTTTCCCCAGGCCAGGACCCGATAGGTTTTCCGGATTTTTCTTGTTGAGAATAGGCGAATCGCGCTATTGTATGCGCTTTTGGTTTTGGCAATCAGCAAAACGCCGCTGGTGGCGCTATCTAGGCGATGCACAATGCCAAATCGGGGGATTAAGGACGATCGCGGATAGCATTTTAAAATCCAATTTAAGACGGAGGGGGTGCGCAAGATCGCCAAATTCCTCATCATGTCTTTATCCAAAGTAAAAGCCAAAGATGATGTTGGGTGCGTTAATAAGTTCGCCGGTTTGTGAATGGCTACGAAATCTTGATCTTCATATAAAACAGTAAGCGTCGGGGCAAGCTCGTTTTTGCCCAGAGTTAACTCTTCGACGGTGATAGTTTCGCCGCCTTTGATTTTTAGAGAGACATTTCTTTGAGTTTTATCATTAACGCAGACCAGGCCCTTGGCAATCATTTGTTGTATTACGCTTCGACTAAGATTTTCTTTTTGGCCAATCGCGCTAGCCAAAAAAACATCTAGCCTTAGCGGTTTATCTATTGTTTGGGCTTTGATCGTGTAAGGAAAAACCATAAAAAAGCGATGGGGGTGAAAAGAAACACGATGGCCGCCTGAGCCACGGTGAGGCCCAGAATATGAGGTTCCGTCAGGTTGCTTCCTCGAATGTTTTCCAAGTTAAAGCGCAATATACCGTAAAGCAGAAGATAGATACCAAAAAGCTTTCCTGAATATTTTTTGCGGCCCAACCAGAGCAAGGACAAGATGATCAGGTTTCCTGCCGATTCATATATTTGCGTGGGATGAAGCGCGACGCCAAGCAACTCCGTTGGCAAAACGCATTGCGGGTTGTGAAACGTGATGGATAAAAAGGACGCGGTTGGCCCCAGTCCTGAGGCCTGGGACCCGCCGAGTCCCGGAGGGACGAGGGGCCTGCCCCAACAGCAGCCCGCGGCTAAACAACCCATCCTGCCTATGGCGTGGGCCAGGGGCATAGCGAGCGCGAAAGCGTCGCTGACAATGGGTATCGGTATTTTTCTTTTTATAGAAAACAAGATTACGCTGACGCCTGCTACAAGTAGACCGGGTACAAAAGACAACCCTCCTCGCCAGATCATGGGTATTTCTTGCCAGGGTGTCGGGTTGGTTAGCACATAGCCCAGACGGCCGCCTAAAATGCCGCCTAAAATGGTGATGGTTAGCAGTTTTTCCGCCGTATCCGTGCTATAGCCCGCAAGCTTAAGGCGTTTGCGGACGACCCAATATCCCGCCAGAAATCCCAGGGCAACTAGAAGGCCGTAGGTTTTAAGCGTCAGGGGACCGATGGAAAGTAATATGGGAAACATAAATAGCGATTCCGATAGTAATCATAGCATCCGCTAGATTAAAGACAGGCCAAACTTTAAAGTCGATAAAATCAACGACAAATCCCCTAAAGCATCGATCGAGAATGTTGCCCACGCCTCCGGCAATAATAAGTAGCAGCGCACGATAAGCCCAGCTAGCGAGTTTCGTGCGGTGGGCATACAAGTAGGCCATTAGTCCGATGATCAAAAGAATATTAAGTGCCAAAAGAATGCCGTTTCCTAAATTTTGCAGGAGACCAAAGCTGATTCCTTTGTTTTGAACGTAGGTAAACGCTAAAAAAGGCAGGACGTTAACGGAGGGCGCGTTTTGCAGTAGGGCAACAGCGAGGTGTTTGGTCAGCTGATCTAAGAAAATAGAAACCAGGATGAAAAAAAGTGGCTTTTTCAAATAATTTTAGTCGGTTCCGGTTTGCCCAAAACAAATAAGGCGCATTTGGCGCAAAGGTCGGGGTCCCTCGGGTCATCTCCGACGCCAATGTGATAGATCCAGCAACGGGCGCACTTTTTGCCTTCAGCTTTTGAAATAGTTACGACACAATCCGTCTTATTATTATCCGGATGTTTTTTTACTTCAACGTATGAAGTCAGAAAAATCGTGGGCAGACGGCTTTCCCAAGCTTGAAGAATTTTGTCTATCTTTTCCGGGGAGGCAATTTCTACTTTAGCGGCGAGTGAACTTCCTAAGCCTTGATTTTTACGAGCCAGATCCAAATTCTGATTAACGAGACTGCGAATTTCGGTAAGCACCTTGATGTCTGCGGCCAGGGCCTCGTTGTTCCAGTCGGCGCAAGCCAAAGGATAGGTGCCTAGGTGAATACTTTGCGGAAATTCGAGTTTTACGTTGCACAGCACGATGGGTTCCTTGCTTTTAAGTGATTTTGCGAGTTCCTGCCAGGCTTCCTCGCAAGTGAAAGGCAATATGGGGGCGAGCATTCTCAAATAGTTATGGGCAATAACGTAGAGGACGCTTTGCGTAGCCCTGCGATCGGGATCGTTCGGGGCGAATGTGTAGAGGCGGTCTTTGGATATATCAAAGAAAAAATTAGACAAGTCGTGGACGGAAAACTCGATAATGGAGTGCAAAACTTTGGAGAATCCAAATTGATCGTAGGCCGCGCGCGTCCCGGTGATGACATCGTAAAGCTTCAGTAAAGCCCACCGTTCGGTTTGTTCTAATTTCTCATACGAGCCGATACCGTGCTCATGGGGGCTGAAATCCGCAAGATTGCCCAGCATGTAGCGAATACTGTTTCTTATTTTTTTGTAATTTTCCGCGTGGGCCGTCATTAATCGGTCGGAAACGCGCACGTCTTCTAAACTTTCGGCCGAGGAAGCCCAAAGCCTCAAAATATCGGCCCCCCAGCTACGCACGACATTTTGCGGGCTCACCACATTGCCCAAAGATTTGTGCATGGCCCGCCCCTGGTCGTCTAAAACCCAGCCGTTAGTGTAGACCGCTTTGTAGGGCGCCTGATTATTTAGGGCGCAGGAGGTGATAATAGACGTCTGGAACCATCCTCGATGCTGGTCGGAGCCTTCTAAATAAAGATCCGCGGGGGGTTTTTCTTCATTACTTTCTAGAACAGAGAACCAGGAAATCCCCGAATCCATCCAGACATCCAAAATGTTGGTATCGGCGACAATTTCTTGGGATTGGCATTTAGGGCATGGGAATTGTTTGCCCAGCGCGCTTAAAAAATCACTGGTGGGATCAAACCAGGCATCTTCGCCCTTTTCTGAAATATATTTTACGATGGCCTGATTCATTTGGGCACCTTGGCCGGCATCTTGATTTCTTTCATAGTCGCAAGATTTGCAATAAAGAATGGGAATCGGGGCTCCCCAGATTCTTTGGCGGGATAAGCACCAGTCGGGTCGGCTCTCCACCATGGATTTGATGCGCTCTTTGGAGGTGGGGGGAAGCCAAGCGGTTTGCTCGATTGCTTTTAAGATTCTTTCTCGAAGGTTTTCGTGTTCTATGTTTAAAAACCATTGCTCGGTGGCGCGGAAAATGACGGGCTTTTTGCACCTCCAGCAATGGGGGTAGGAATGTTGAATTTTGTCTTCGTGGATAAGGCGAGTACCCAGTTCTTCAAAGATTTTTTCTTTGGTTTTTTCTTCGCTAATTCTTAGGGCGGCTAGATTTGGGTTGCCGACTTCCTCGGTGAAATGGCCGTCGCTATTGACAGGGCTGGCCACCTCGATGTTTAAGTTTTTAAATTTTTTGGATAAGCGAAAGTCTTCTTCGCCATGGCCCGGCGCGATATGGACTATGCCGGTGCCCTCGCCTAGCTCCACCCCCTCATCGTAAATAACGGGGACCGGGTTTTTGCTTGCGGGCGCCAGGGGACTTGTCACTTTCCATCGACCGAGCTCTTCACCCTTGTAAGTTTGGTCCGTTATTTTAGCCGAAAAGAGTTTTGCCAGTTTTTCGGCAAGATTGTCTAAGACAACGAGGTCGTGGTCTCCTTTTTCTTGGGTCAAAACGCGATAAGTCGCTTTTGGGTGCACGCAAACGGCGCGGTTGGCGGGCAAAGTCCAGGGGGTTGTGGTCCAAATGACGAGCGATAGTTTTTTATTCGCGGGTTCGGTCACGTCAAAACGAACGTAGATGCTGGGGGAACTTTTATCCGTGTACTCGATTTCAGCGTGCGCCAAGGCTGTTTCGCAATTGATGCACCAGAAAACGGGTTTCAGGCCCTTGTAGATATAGCCTTTTTCATAAAGTTTGAGAAAAGCCTCGACAATTTTGGCCGCGTAGGGCAATTCCATGGTGATATAAGGGTGCGCCCAGTCACCAATTAGGCCCAGTCTTTTAAAATCATCTCGTTGAACCTCGAGCATGCTAAGCACGAATTCTCTACACTTTTTCCTAAAGGCCACAGGGTCTTTCCTGGCATCTTTTTGGCCGATTTTTAGTTCTTTGAGTAGCGCCTGTTCTATGGGCAAACCGTGGCAGTCCCAGCCGGGAGTGTACGGCGTTTGGAAACCGCAAAAGCTCTTGTATCGCAAGATAATGTCTTTTAGGGTTTTGTTCAGCGCGTGGCCCATGTGGATGGGGCCGTTGGCGTAGGGGGGGCCGTCGTGAAGAATAAATTTAGCGGATTGTTTATGAGTTTCTAAGAGTTTGTCGTAAAGTTTGATGCCTTCCCAATACTCCAAGAGCGCGGGTTCCCGTTTAGGCAAGTCTGCCTTCATCGGAAATTCCGTTTTGGGCAGGTTAACGGGGTATGTTTTCTTTTCAGGCACGGATTAATTTTAGCCCATTAGCGGGCTACTATGGATGCATAACGCTTCGTTCCAGAACTTCCCCAAACGCTCTTCTCTGTCATCGCGAGGGCACAAGCCCGTGGCGATCTCATAAGAGGATCTTTTTGATGAGATTGCTTCGTTGCGCTCGCAATGACAGAATGGGGAAGTTCTGGCTTCGTTCCTTAATACTCATCCACGTGTTCGTGGACGATGATTTTGAGCATGGTTTGATAGCCGACGCCTCTTTTATCTCCCTTTGTTTGCAGCTTAGAAATTAAAGCGGGGTCCAGCATGATCGAGGTCGGCATCTGGTGGTGCTTAGGGCGGACAACCTCCAGGGCGTTGCTTTTGGCGATATCCTTACCAAGATCTTTTCTCAAAAACTCCCGGATTTGCGCGTCTTCTTTTGCTCTAAATCGCTTTTTCATAAATTTTCTTCTCCTCCTTTCTCATAGACCGACATGAAATGGGTCGTAGCTTCTCACCTCTTTGGGTAAAAATCAATGCTAAATAGCGTCCGCCCTCCCCCACCGCCAAAATAAGACCGCGCCATTCATCATGAGCAGGCTCCACTATTTTTCCGGCAAAAATGTATTCAAACTCGCTGAATACGCCTTCAATCTCTCTGTCTTTAACGCCATGTTTTTGATTCTTATCAATATTGCCATCATCCCAATCAAAACTTTCCGAATCAGGAACAAAACTCTCAAGCCACCGAAGCGTTTTTCTATCTGGCGCAAGCTGCACAACTATATTATAGCTATAATATAGTTAAATTTCCATTGGGCAAATCCGCTTTGGGCAGATTGACGGGGTAGGTTTTCTTTTCGGACATGGGTTAATTTTACGTTATTGTGACAAGGGCGGTCCTGTAACATGGTACTGGAAAAAAGTGATGGGGGGGGTAAACTAATTGCCGTGGGATTAAGTGGTGGCTCTTTAGGAGGAAAAACTATGTTAATTTGGGTGTACAGAAAGTCCCTGTCTGTTTTTTGTTCGCTCGGTTTGGTTTTAAGTTCGGCCGCGGGCTCTATTGCCATAGAGAGATCCGATATACAGCGCGCTCGCGACGGGGCGCAATGCAGGGATAGCCAGGGTGGTCCAGAGTGTCACCAAACATCGTCTTCAAGTTCGAGCCAAAGTTCTTCAGAACAGTCCCGCTCTTCAAACGCAAGTAACAGTAGTAGTGTCAACGCTAATGGTCCAAACTCAGGACTGAGGATTGGGCGCTTGGGCGCTAACGTGGCGAATTTCCGAACGCTGAGCGCTAGCTCCAATGGGAATTTTCACATTGATGGATTTTTGCAGGTCATGATGACAGATGACGGATACCTTGTATTTATCGTTCGTAAAGACATCAAAAGGGAGTATTTGAAAGCGGGTGAAATGGTAGTGATTAATGGTGACCCGGTTCAATTTTTTGGAGATCGTGTCGGAGGCGCCATTAAAAGAGCCGCTCCTAATCAGGGCGGTTCTTTCTATATGCTTTACAGAGGCAATGCAGACGCGATCAATGCTTCCAGAATTTCCGCGGGGCTCGATCCGGTTTTGGGTCTCTGTTCAGGTGGGGTCGTGGAAACTTCTTCGGTCGGGGGAAGTATGGTTGGCAATATGAGCGGCGCGATGGCCGCTAGGAGCGGAGCAGTTGTTAGCGCTACCAATAACAATATTCAAAGTACTCGATCTGGCGGACAAAGCTCGGGGTCCGGACAGACGGTGCGGGGAGAAAGTGGCGCCGGGGCTCAGGTGGCCCAGACCGGTGGCGGTGTGAGCGGTGTTATGGGTATGGGAGCAAATAGTTTTGGAGCTCGATTCGGATCTTCCGGCGTGGCGTTGCCGGGTCTTATGGTGTCCGGGCCGTGTGGTGGAAGCGATGGAGGAGGAGGCGGTTGCCGCCAGGGAGTTTCTCCTCCCTCTATGGGTAGTAGCCAACCTAATTGGATGTCTGGTTTTCAGAGGGCCGGAAGTCCGGGTTCTCAAGCTTCTAGTGGGGGTAGTGGTCCCAGTGGGTCCCTACCAGATCAATCCGGTGCTCACGATGGGCGCGGTGGTAGTACTAGCGCGCCATCATCTTCAGGCGGTGGAAGCAGCGGTGGATCTTCATCCGGTTCTTCGGGTGGATCCGGTACGTCCGCTAATGGCAACGGAACGAATAGCAACGCCTCCTCAAATACGTCGCCCAATGCGGGGCCGACCGAAGCGGAATTTGAAGGTGTTGCAATGGTGGCGCACGAAAGTGAGACAGTGGACGGCAATCGATTTACTGTTGAATGGGGTATTGCCATTGAGCATAATGGCGACTACACTTTAACAACGAGCATTTACGATGGTGAGAGAACTCCTGGCGAAAGCCCCCTGGATTCCCAAACGCGTAGCGGCAATGTAAACGATCCCAATGCCAATGGTCCGGCTATCGAACATATTAGGCAGCTCGTGGAACATGGGCAAGGAACGGTGGAGCGTACGCGGAATCAAATACCTGATTGTAACGCGGCGGGAGATGTTGGTTGTGGCGGTGATTACGTCATGACGGCTTTTCCAATTTCTACGCCTGATTACGTTCGTAATCATCTGAGGCAATTTGGTAGCGCGCGCGCTACGAGCGGGAGATCCCCGGGATGCGATGATTCTACGGGTCAAAGTTGTAATCAGAGTGGTGGGGGCGGTAGCCAGGCTGGCGTTGTCTTAATGCGGGATATGGCCTTAGCCGATCCTTTAGATCGCTATGTTAATCCTGGTGCCGGCGAATTTATTAGCGATGGCGGGAGTGGCACGGGTCAGTCGAGCGGGTTACCCGGTCATTCCAGTTGTTCAGCAATTTTGACAGCGGTTCCGAACGGGTTTTGGACTATTGATTGCAATAGCAGGGCTATGGGGGGTTGCGATAATCCGGCGGGCAATCAGCAGGCAATGCAAAGATTAGCGCAGTATAGAAACGCTCACCCGCAGGAGCGCACAAGCAGAGAGCGAAGCGGAGCCAACCGAGCGGCAACAACCGGACGTGCCTCCGAAGCGGCGAGAAGCAGTACCAGCGGAGGGCGTTAAGCTTTAAGGGATCGACTCCATTACTGAGCGCAAATCCTCTTCGGATTTACCGGAAATCTCAATAGTTTTTTCTTTGCCTTTGGCTCCTCGAAGAATATTGACGAAGTTTGTTCTTACGTCAAAAAATTCAGCGAGGTAGCGGCGCAAAGACTGATTTAGGCGCTCATCGCTACTAGTGCCCGCGCTAATGCCCGCGGTGACTACTCGAACCCGCAGAACACTGCCAATTCGACTAACCACTTCATTATCATCGGAGTCAGGAATTACGCGTACTTTTATAACCATACCTTACTCCTCCTTTTTTCCCAAGTTTTACCGTGACACTGTGTCACTCTCCCTCAAACATGGCTCGTCCCACACGAACCATCGTCGCTCCTTCTTCGATCGCGACTTCAAAATTGTTGCTCATGCCCATGGAGAGTATTTCCAGGGGCGTTTTCTTTGTCAAGCTGTCAAAAATCTTTTTTGCTTCCCTGAAATAAGGGCGCATGGCTTCGGGATTTTCTTTTTCAGGTCCCATCGTCATAAGTCCAAGGGGTTTTATATTTTTCAGTTTCAATATTTCTTCAAAAACTGTCGGCAGTTCTTGGGGATCGAAGCCGTGTTTTTGCGGCTCTTTGGCCACATTGATTTCGAGGAGGATGTTTTGAGTCGTGCCGGCCGGTCTGAGTTTCTCATCCAGCAGTCGGGCTAATTCCAAGCTGTCGATGGATTGGATGAGACTGAAATTTAAACTGATAGCCTTATTTAATTTGTTTTTTTGCAGATGCCCTATGAAATGCCAATTGGCTTCTACTTTCAGGGTGCTTATTTTTAGGG
>OBEQ012368096.1_pt1 | contig 24172 bp, 24 predicted proteins | sample 1670901 | NCBI WGS metagenome assembly OBEQ01 (sample SAMEA104232315, study PRJEB22302) | groundwater metagenome | biome: forest; feature: aquifer; material: groundwater | place: USA | collected 2011-08-07 | depth 5.4 m | reverse complement strand
GCGGGTTTCGACGGCGGTGCGCAGATCGGCTAACGAAATCTCTCCGGTGGTCGCCGCGGCAAAAGTCGGCGGTGCGGGCGTCGCATCGGCTTGCCCCAGGGTCTGGTTGAGTGTGTCCATCGCGGAAAAATCGGGTTCCGGGAGTGCCTGACTGGCCTTTGAAAAGTTGGGGCGCCTGGCAGCGAATCGGAAGGTGTCTGAAAAAGTATCGGCCGCAGATTCACTATTGGCGGTTGTTTCCGGTTGCTCGCCGAAAATTTGCACGCCGCGAATCCGGGTGGGCGAGAGGGTGTGGCTCATGGCGCACCGCCCTCGATGTCATCGAGAATAGACAAGGCGTGCTGCACCCGCGCCGCCATCGCCTTCCCGCTGTCGTCCAAGTGTCCGCGCCGGGCGAGGAGTTGGTACAATCCGGCCAGTTCCTGCAAATTGTGTCGCACCGGGAGATCATTCGACTCGGTGTCGGCACGCACCGCAGCCGAAGATGCGTTGCGGATTTCGGTCGCGTCGCTTGCCACGATTGCGGGTGACACGGATGATTGAATGCGGCTCATGCGACCAGACAAAGCAAGAAGTTTGCCAACCACACACGCCACAAAGCGCACGGTGCCGATTTTTTTTGGGAACGAATGACAACACTACGCGCGAGAAGCGGGGGTTGTAGTCGCCAGTGCTGCGGTTATGCGGGCCAAGACCGCGCGCACGCGTTTCAGCGCGCCGGGCGTGGCGCGCCCAGGCGTCTGGAGTAGAGCGGCGAGTTCGTGGGAAATGTGTTCCAACGTCCCCGTGATGTGTGCCAGCGGATCGGCGGTGTCCTGCGGGGCAGCGCGCGCGCGGCGGGGGGCGTTGCGGCGGTCGGCGAGTGATTGCGCAAGGCGCGCCGCCAGTTGGCCCAGCGTGTCCCGATTTTTGATCAGATATTCGTCGGCGCCGCGCTTAATGGCGTCGGCGGCGAGATGTTCGTCGCCGGAACCAGAGAGGATGATGAGCACCGCGCTGCTGCATTGCTGGCGCAATTGATTGATCGTGTCGCCCAAGGCGCGTCCCGACAAAAACATTTCCGCGATGACGATGTCTGGGCTATCGACCAACAGCGGTTCGGCCTCGGCGATGGAATTCACCCACACCAATCGCAACGACGACTGATCGCGCTCCAGTTGGGCAAGAATGAGTTGCGCGTGATCGGGGTTGTCCTCGATCAGCACGCCGGTGAGGGTGCGGGTACGTCCACGGGGATTTTTTGCGCTCGCAACCATTACAGATTGAGCATCTTGCGCAGGGCGTCGGCCCGATCGGTTTTTTCCCACGTAAATTCGGGCAGCGCGCGACCAAAGTGACCGTAGGCGGCCGTCTTTTGGTAAATCGGCCGGCGCAAATCGAGCTGTTTGATAATCGCGGCGGGCTTGAGCGGAAAAATTTCGCGCACGGCGGCCTCGATTTTCACGGGATCGACTGTGTCGGTATTGAAACCGTTCACGAGCAACGAGACGGGCTCCGGATATCCGATGGCGTACGCGATTTGAACCTCGCAGCGATCGGTGGCACCAGACGCGACCACATTTTTTGCGATGTAGCGCGCCAGGTACGACGCGGAACGGTCAACCTTGGTGGGATCTTTGCCGGAAAACGCGCCCCCGCCGTGACTGCCCGAACCGCCATAGGTGTCGGCAATGATCTTGCGACCGGTGAGTCCGCAATCGGCGTGCGGACCACCGCGCACGAAGCGGCCCGTCGGATTAATCAGGTAGCGGGTGTTTTTGTCGAGCATGTGGGCGGGCAGGGCGACGCGAATGACTTGTTCCATGACGGCATCGCGCAGGGTTTGCTGATCGACGTCTTCGCTGTGTTGCGTGGACAGCACTACGGTATCGATGCGCACCGGTTTGTAGCCGTCGTATTCAATCGTGACCTGTGACTTGCCATCGGGGCGAATGAATGTGAGTGTGCCGTCTTTGCGCACTTTCGCGAGTTGTTGCGTGAGTTGATGCGCCAGCGCAATCGGCATTGGCATGAACTCCGGAGTTTCCCGCGAGGCGTAACCGAACATGAGCCCTTGATCGCCCGCACCCTGTTCCGCGTAATCGCCCCGTCCTTCATCAACACCTTGCGCGATGTCGGGTGATTGGCGATCGAGTGATGTCAGCACGGCGCAGGTTTCCCAGTCGAATCCCATCGACTGATGATTGTAGCCAATCGACTTGATGGTTTCGCGCACGACGTCGGCGTAGGCGACGTTCGCGGTTGTTGTGATTTCTCCCGCGATCATGGCGAGCCCGGTGGTGACCAAGGTTTCGCACGCCACGCGCGCCTGCGGGTCTTGGCGCAAAATCGCATCGAGAATGGCGTCGGAGATTTGATCGGCCACTTTGTCGGGATGACCTTCGGTGACTGATTCGGAGGTGAAGAGATAACGACGATTTTTCATGACGGGATCCTTTCGGCGCAGTTTTTTTTCGACGGGCGAGACGCGCAACGCCACACGGCGTGCCTTCCGACGTTTTGGTTGGGCCGCTATAAGTGGTGTCTTGCGCATGTGTCAAGTCGGCATTTATTTGTTTTGTCACCGGTTGGCAACTGGAACTGCATCATTGCGCTGCAGGGTGCCCGGATCTCGATCTGGAGCTGGAAGCTGGATGAGAATTTGGAAACATCGGATCAGGATTCCCGCCAGCAGACTTCGCGCAGCTTGCGAAGTTGCGCCTCGGTGCAGCGTCTTCGTCATCGGGTTTTTCCTAATCCGTATTCCTAATCCTGATTCTTAATCGAGATCGAGATCGGTTGTGAGTCGATGTTGATTCCAATCAAGATGACGAACTCGATTGAGATTACGAGAAAACCGATGGCGGTGAGCGCATTTGGTTTTCCTATACGCTATCCACTATAAGCTAGTTCCCCAACAACTCCATCGCCTGACCCACGAGCGTTTCGACTTCGGTGACGGTGGCGGCGCGCAGGAGGGCGGCGGCGAGTTGGCGGGCGTTTTTCACCGAAGCCTTGCGAATCAGGCGTTTCACCGGCGGGATCGACACCGAATTCATCGAGAGGACATTCAGATCGAGTCCCAGCAAGGCGAGAATGCAGAGTGGATCGCCCGCCATTTCACCGCACACCGCGACTTCGATGCGATGCCGTTTGGCCGCGGTAATGGTGTGATGAATCATGCGCAGCACCGCCGGATGCAGTGAGTGCGCGAGATAGGCGACCTCGTCGTTCCCGCGATCGACGGCCAGCGTGTACTGGGTGAGATCGTTGGTGCCCAGACAGAAAAAACTGACTTCACGCGCAAGTTGATCGGCGAGCATCACGGCCGACGGGACTTCGATCATGATCCCTTGCGGCACCGTCGCATCGAACGGAATTTTTTCGGCGGTGAGTTCGGCATGGACCTCGCTCGTGAGTGCGCGCACCTGATGCAATTCATCGAGTGCGCTGATCATGGGAAAGAGAATGCGCAACGGGCCGTGAATGCTGGCGCGATACAAGGCGCGCAGTTGTGTTTTGAAAAGGGCGCGTTCCCGCAAACAAAAGCGAATCGCCCGCAAACCCAGCGCTGGATTGGCACAGGCGCGATAGGTGGTGAACCCCACCAGATTGTCGCCGCCGACATCGAAGGTGCGAATCGTGACCGAGTTGGGCGCCATTTGTTGCAAGGCCTGCGTGTAGTGCGCGCATTGTTCCTCTTCGCTCGGTAAGTCCTGACGGTTCATGAACAGATATTCGGTGCGATACATGCCGATGCGTTCCGCGCCATGTTCGATGGCGGAGGGAATTTCCTCGAGCAGTTCCAAATTCGCCGCGAGCATTAAGCGCGTGCCGTCGGTGGTTTCGGCGGGCAGGGTGCGCTCTTTACTGTAGGCGCGCTGGATTTTTGCCGTCTGTAGCTGCTGTTTCCGATACACGGCGATTTCTTCGTCGGTGGGACCAATCAACAATTGTCCGGTTTCCGCATCGAGAATGACCGCATCGCCTTCATTAATGGTGGCAAAGGCGCTGTCCGCGCCAAGCATGGCGGGGAGTTCGAGCGAACGTGCAATGATCGCGGTGTGCGAGGTGGTGCCGCCGCGCGCGGTGACGAGTCCCTTCACGTGACGTCGCGGAAACGCAATGACCTCGGCGGGCGAGAGATCGAGCGCAAATAAAATGGTGGCGGGATAGGGCGGAGGCGGATGTGGGGTGTTTTCGGTGCCGGACAAGTTGTGCAAAATGCGGCGGCCGACCTGTTCCACGTCGTCGCGGCGTGCTTGCAAATACGGTTCGTGAATGTTGGCAAACGTCGCGGCGATTTGTCCGATGATTTTTTCCAACGCCCATTCGGCGTTGATGGCGCGCGTCGTGATGAGTCCGATGGTTTGATCGACCACGAGTTCGTCTTGCAGAATCAGAATGTGTGCATCGAGGATCTGGCGTTGTTCGCCCACCGCAAACCGACAGAGCCGATTGCGAATGGCCAGCAGTTGTTCGCGGGATTCGTCGAGCGCGGCCCGAAATCGTCCAATCTCGGATTCAATCTCGCGATCGATGATCCAGTAGTGCGGGATTTCACTCTGATTGGTCGCCAGCAAATGCGCACGCCCAATGGCAATGCCAGGCGACGCGCAGCGGTGAGTGATTAAGGTCTGGGGCATAGTTTGTTACTAACTAAAATTCGAGGGACGAGGGACGACCGTTCGCTACGCTCACTGGGACGAGGGACGAAACTGCATTCACTGTCGTTTCGTCCTTCGTCCCAGCGACCAAAGGGAGCGGTCGTCTCTCGTCCCTCGGTCATATCGTCCCTCGTCTCTCGTCACTTGCATGTTCACTCCTCACCAAATGCATCATTCACCAATTGCGCGAGGGCGGCGACGGCTTGCACGGCGTCGGGGCCGTCGGCGCTGATCGTAATGGTCGTGCCTTTCGGTGCGGCCAGCATGAGCACGCCCATAATGCTTTTGCCGTTCACCGTGATCTGATCCTTGCTCACGTTCACGTTGCTGCGAAAGCGATTCGCGATCTTCACAAACGCCGCCGCCGCGCGCGCGTGCAGCCCCAAGCGATTGCGAATCAGCGTGGATTGCGCGTGCGTGGTGGCATCAGCCGAGGCGTCCGTCGAGGACGTGGCTGGCAATGACGATATTTTTTTGTCCATAGTGTTGAATGAAATTAGTGATGTCCGCCAAGGGTTGCTCTTGTAAGCCGCTGACCAACTTGATCAGCATGGGCAAATTCACGCCGCTGATAATTTCGACGGTGCCCGGTTCCAAAAATGCAAGACAGAGATTCGACGGTGTGCCGCCGAACAGATCGGTGAGCAATAAAATGCCGGCGTGTTGATTCACCGCCTCGATGGCGTCGCGCACGAGTTGGCGGCTGACATCGACGGGTGCGGTGGAATCGATCGCGACGCCAATCAATCCGGTGGTGTCGGGTTCGATGCCGAGCACGGCGTTGACCATGGCGGGTGCGAGCGGGCCGTGGCCCACGACCACAATGCCGATGCGGGGTGCAGAGTCGTTCATTCGAGCATCTCCCACACCGATTTGGTCGGTTCTTGTTGCGACAAAATTTCGCGATTCAGTCGTTCCTGAAATTCCTTCGCGGAATGATGGCCGCTGATTTTCAGCAGCTGATTGCGCGCGGCGACTTCAATGATGGTGGTGATATTCCGACCCGGTCGCACCGGAATTTGCATGTACGGCACATGCACATCGAGCAGTGTGTATTTTTGTTCGTCGACGCCCAAGCGATCGTATTCCGTGCGCGGATCCCAGTCCATGAGCTCGACCACGACCTCGATGAGTTTGCGATCGCGAATCGCGGCGACGCCAAAGAGATCCTTAATATTCAAAATCCCCAGGCCGCGAATTTCCATGTGATATTTAATAATGTCGGACCCCATGCCATACAGCGTGGCGGGCGGGCGTTTCATGATATTCACAATGTCGTCGGCGACGAGCCGATGTCCGCGCAACACCAAATCAAGGGCCGATTCGCTTTTGCCAATCCCGCTTTTCCCAATCAGCAAGACCCCGATTCCGAACACATCGACGAGCACACCATGAATGCAGGTCGATGCCGTCAGATGATCCTCCAGAAAACGCGTGACGCGATTCACAAAAGTCGAGGTGAGCAGATGTGTGGAAAAAAGTGGAATGTTGTGTGATTCGCACAGCGGCACCAGCGGATTGATCGGGGTTTGATTGCCCGTAATCACAAAGCAGGTAATATCGAGCTCGCACAGCCGACCCAAGACCCGCTTACGTTCGCTGGCAGCCAGGCGTTGCAAATACCCAATTTCGCTTTTGCCCAACACTTGAATGCGGCCGGTATGAATTGCGGACGTATCGCCCGTGAGCGCGAGCCCCGGTTTTTGAATGCGCGGAATCGTAATTTTTTTGCTTAAGCCCCGCTCGCCCCCGAGCAGGCGCAAATGCAACTGATGCTCCTGATCCTTCGCGAGTTGGATGACTGGAATCGATAACATGGCGAGGTCAGGTACTCTGGGTCTGCGTGTGACTCAAGGGGAAAAATGTGCCGATGTGCCGGTGTGCGAGAGAGATCGATTTTTTCGTAATCGTAATCCTGATCGAGATCGTGATCGTAATCGAGAGCGATTGCGGATTACGAATTACGATTAGGATCTGGATTAGGAATTACGAACTACGATTCGGATGACGAGTCACATCTTCGCCTTGAGCAATTTCGCCTGCACGTGGATGCTGCGCGCGACGGCGTCGTCGATGGTGTAGCCCGTGAACGCACGGGATTCGTCGTACAGGAGATTGGCGACGAGGCGATTGTGCGCCGCCGTGACTTTGCCGCGCATATCGTCGAGCATATCGCGTGGCGCGCCTGCCAATTCGGTGCGGGCCAGCAAATACACATCGACGGCGGTTTCCCAGGCGTCGATGGCATTGCGGTAATAAGCAACCGCGACGCCGCGCTTGGGCGCGGTTCCTACGGCCGCGTTGGCGTTGGCCTGCACAAAAAAGGTTTCTCCCGCGAGGAGTGTTGCTTCGATCGCCTGCACAAAACAACCGGCGGCGAGTGCGAAATAGTTCAGCTGCGTGTACATCAACGCCGCCGAAAAAAATGCATCGGTGGCATCTTCCGATCCGAACGCCTTGCCGCGGACGGCGGAAATTTTGCCATCCAGGAAATCTTGGCCGCGCTGTGCATCGTCGCGTGCCCATTGCCCGAGCGCATTCTCACTGCTCCCCCGCGTCTCATCGTTGAATTTGGCGACGAGGGCTGACGTTGTGGCGGTAAATGCCAACGCCGCAACGCCCGGTGTACCGCTGGTCGCGAAGGCTCGGGCGGCGATGGCGAGCGCTCGACAATCGAACGTGTGACCACGCCCCCAACGCCGCGGATTCCAATTGCTGCCGGGTAATTTGCGGATCTCCTGCACTGCGGGCTTCACCGCAGGCGACGCACTGGTTTGCACATACGACACACACGCCTTTTGCACGGATGATAATCCCATAGTGCCTCCTGCTTATAGTATCGGCAGATCGCAAAAAAAGTTGCTTGGGAGGAAATCCGGCCGCCATCGTAATCGGTTTTTTCGTAATCCTGATTCGTCATCGTAGTCCTAATCCTAATCGCAATCGACCCCGATCACGATCTCGATGACGATTACGAATCAGGATTACGATTTCGATTACGAATTACGATTAGGAACTGGCGCTGGATTACGACAGTCACCGCTGTTTCGCCCCTCGTCCCAGTGAGCGCGGCGAACGGTCGTCCCTCGTCCTTCGTTTTTTACGCTATCCACTACGCGCTATTCTAGCGCGTGGTGCTTTCGGAATCGCATTCCAATACGCACAAAGTTTTTCGGCGAGTGGGTGCGTGGCGTGGAATTGAATGTGCACCGTGTTGTGGGCGGTGTCGCGCTCACAGGTTCTGTTCTATTATCGGCAGAGCGCGGGAAAAGTTGCTTGTCGGTCGCCGGTTGCCAGGGACCAGTCGCCGGTCGCCAGTTCAAACAAAATCGTCGCCAGTCGCCGGTTTTCGGTTCCAGCAACTTCAAATGCATTTACTGTAGTAACTGGCGACCGGTTCCCGGCGACTGGTCCCTGGTCCCCGGCGACGCAGTTCGGCCAACATATACTTCCCCATCTTCCGCGTTCCGACGCGGCAGATGAGTTTGTGCGCGAGTAGCGGGCCGATGATTTTCATCGCGCCTTGTTTGGTCATGCGCAGCGCGCGCCAAATGTCGCTCGGCGCCATGGAGCCTTGGTCGTGCAAGAGGTGGAGCAATTTTTCCTGAGTAGCGGTGAGGGTGATGGCGCCCGCGCGATGCTGTCTTTCGACTGCGGCGATGCGCGCGAGCACGCGCTCCAACGTGATGTGCAACGCCTCGGCGCAATATTCCAACCAGCCGGTGAGGTCACCGCGGGCTTTTCGAACCGCATCGAGCTGTGCGTAGTAGCGCGCGCGTCCCTCCCAATAGACTTCGTCGACGGAAAATAAATGCTGTGAATCAAATCCGCGGCGATACAGATCCCACATCGCCAACGCGCGGCCCATGCGACCGTTACCGTCGCCAAACGGATGAATCGCCTCGAACTGATAATGCACAATCGCCGACGAAATCACCGGCGACCAGTGCGCCGATTCGCGATGCCACCACGCCAAATACTCGCGCATGAGCGCCGGAATTTTTTTGAAAGTGGGCGGGACGTAGGAACCGACCCGTACGTCGAACGTGCGGTAGCGGCCCGCCAGTCCTTGATCCATCACGCCGTCCGCGATGCGCGTATGCAGCGCACACAGATCGCCGCGCGTAATATTTTTTTTACGCTGATGTTTTTCGATGAAGCGAAAGGCACCCAACTGATTGGCGATCTCGCGCCGCGATCGCTCTGATGCACCCAGCACCGGGCGATCGTGGGCGAGGAGTCGCACGTCGTCGAGATGCAGCGGATTGCCTTCAATCGCAGTGGAGCTATGGGTGCTGCGTGTGCGCGCCTCGTCTTGCAGCACAATCACCCACGGCACCTGAATCGTGGACGCCAGAATGCGCTGCCGAAACATCGCCACCTCTTCGATGATCTCCAAAAGATGCGGCGTGACGTGGAATTGTGGCGTGTAGCTCATGGTTGAGTAAGTCAACCATGAGACAACTTTAAAGTCAACCGCGTCGCCGGGGACCAGTCGCCGGTCGCCAGTAATGGCAGTGAACACTCATTTGGTTTGCTGTTGCTGTAACTGGCGACCGAAAACCGGCGACTGGCGACGCCCTTATCCCGCCGGTCGTCTGCCGAGCGTCTGCATCCGGACGATTGGAGGGGCTCACGTCGCCCCCTCCACGGGCAAAGCCCGCGGAGCCTCCCCCTCTCGCTCGCCGTGCTCGCTGGGATCTAGTCAGCATTTGGGACGGCAATTGGAAAATCATCCGGCAGGTTTTCTGCCTAACGTCTGCATGCGCTCTTTGTGGGCTTGTTGCTGCAGCTGCGGGGCGTCGCCGGATTTTTGGCCGGTGAGGGTGCGGAATTCGTCGGCGTCGGTGGAGCGGCGCAAGCCCTCGTCGAACTCGATGGTTTTTTCCATCACCAATTTCGCGAGCGCCTGATTGAGCGTGACCATGCCGCTTTTATCCTGACCGACTTGCATGACGGAATAGAGTTGATGCGTTTTTTCCTCGCGGATCATGTTGCGGATGGCGGGATTGGGCACCATGATTTCCTGCGCCAAACACCGACCGCCGCCGATTTTCGGAATGAGTTGCTGCGACACGACCGCTTCCAAAATAAATGACAACTGCGTGCGCACCTGCGCTTGTTGATGCGACGAAAAAACGTCGACGATACGGTCGATGGTTTGAATCGCGTTGTTGGTGTGCAAGGTCGCAAACACCAAGTGGCCCGTTTCGGCGGTCGTAATGGCGTTTTGAATGGTTTCGAGATCACGCATTTCTCCGACCAACACGACGTCTGGATCCTGGCGCAACGCATATTTCAGCGCGAGCGAAAAACTGCGCGTGTCGCTGCCCACCTCGCGTTGATGGATCACGCAACCTTTTTGCGTGTAAATATATTCGATCGGATCTTCGAGTGTGATGATGTGATCGTGACGTTGCTCATTAATGCGATCGATGAGTGCCGCGAGTGTGGTGGATTTGCCGCTCCCGGTCGGACCGGTTACCAACACCAATCCGCGCGTGCGTTGCGTGAGTTGCATGAGAATCGGCGGCAATCCCAATTCTTCGATCGTGGGAATGCGAAATGGAATCTGGCGAAACGCGCCCGCGACCGACGCCTGTTGCCAAAAAATATTGGCGCGAATCCGGCAGCGCTCGCCAATGCTAAACGACAAATCGACTTCGCGATCGCTGATATGTTTTTCTTTTTGTTCCTCGGACAACACTTCGTAGCAGAGTCGTTGCGTATCTTCCGCAGTGAGCGGCGGACGATCCATGGCGTGCAAATGCCCGTCCTGTCGTATCGTGGGCGGCGCGCCCACGCCGATATGCAAATCCGATCCCTTCGCGTCGAGCGTGGCCTGCAATAATTCTCTGAGTGTGTCTGGTGCGTCGCTCATGTGTCGTTCCCCCTGTTGTGTTACTGTAACATGGGGTGCATGTTACAGACAGTTTTAACTTCGAGGTCCGAGGGACGACCGCTCCCCCTGGTCGCTGGGACGAGGGACGAAAAAACAACCGTGCCATTTACTGCAGTTTCGTGCCCCGTCCCAGTGAGGGCAGCGAGCGGTCGTCCCTCGGACCTCGCTTTTCCCCATCGCTCGATATTGACCTTCGCTTCCATCTAGTGTAGCGGGTGCATATGTTCCTCTGGCGCTGGTTCAAAAAATTGGTCTTCTTGGGTGTGCTCGCAGTCGGCGCGTACATCGGTAGCGGGTATGTGCAATTCGAAGGCAAACCGTTGCGCGAGCAGATTCAGCAATTCATGGCGTCGGACATTTATAAAGAAGGCATGAAGGACATGCGCATGTGGGTGGCGGCCGCGCTGCAGTTGGCCAGCAAAAAAGTGGAAGAAGGCGTGACGCCCGCCGATCAACAAAAACTCGACAGCATCATCAAGGCCGATCTGAAAACGCAAATCGAATCGCTCAAAAATTCCGACGCCCTCAAGTCGCTTCCCGCCGATGCATCGAAACCGAAATAAAGCCGAGGCGAGACGCTAGATGCGGGAGGCTGGAAAGAAATCTCTCACTCTCCTGCCCGCTTCTAGCCTCCAGCTTCTAGCCTCATGATACTAACCATCGCTTCCGCCCACACCGGTTCGCTATTCAGCGATGGGATGAGTTGTAATGCTTCGCCGCCGGCTTTCAGAAAATCATCGCGTAGGCGCATCGCAATTTCTTCGAGGGTTTCCAGACAATCGGCCGTGAACGCCGGGCACAGCACCGCCAAGCGTTTGCAGCCAGTGCGCACGAGTTGATGAATGACTTCGTCGGTGTACGGGTGAATCCACGGATCGCGACCGAGGCGGGATTGAAAACTGATCGAATAGCGATCGCGCGGCAGTTGCAATTGTGCGGCGAGCGCGCGTGCGGTGGCGACGCATTGCGCGCGGTAGCAGTAGCGATTTTGCGCGCTGATGGTTTCGCAACAGGTCGTGTTTTTTAAACAGTGTGCGCCGGGCGTGCGTTCGCTTTTGCGCAAATGCCGTTCCGGCAGACCGTGAAAACTCATGAGCACATGATCGAACGATTTTGCGGCAAGTGTGCGCTGTGCAACATTTGCAAACGCATTAATGAACGCGGGATGATCGAAGTAGGGCGGAATGATGTGCAGCGCCGGCAGATTCCAAAACCGCGCCGCTTCGCGCGTCACGGATTCCATCGCCGACGCCCACGCCGATTCGGAATATTGCGGAAAGAGTGGAAAGACGATCACGCGCGTGACCGCCGCGGCGCGCAATTGCGCGAGCGCTGCCGGGATGGATGGCGATTGGTAACGCATGCCCAGCACCACGGGAATCTCGCTGCCCACCAGCGTTTGCAGTTGATGGGTTAGCGCGCGCCCGTGCACCAACAGCGGCGATCCGTGCGCCGTCCAGATTTTTTGATAGGCGTGCGCCGACTGATGCGCGCGGCGCGGGACGATCATGACGTTGACCAGAAACCAGCGTAGCAACGCATTGACATCCAGCACGCGCGGATCCATGAGGAACTCGCGCAAATATTTCCCGACCGCGCGCGGTGTGGGCGCGTCGGGCGTGCCGAGATTCACGAGCAAGATGCCAGTCATGTGGTGCGCGTTACCGGGAGCGGAGTGGTGATGCAAGAATTTAGTGAGGAGTGCCAGCGTGATTATTGAAATCCGAAATACGTCGTCAGTCGCCAACCAAGTTTTGTGTAAATAAAGTGCGGGTCGGTAAATTCGGTGTGCGATTTGTCGGGCCAATCGTAATGCACGACGCCAAACATTGGAATACCGGGCGATTCCGGTTCGACCTCAATATGAATTTCCAATGTCTTTCCTGCGTGCAACAAATGATCGCGCACCGAAAAAATATTGTCTGCGGTAAAGGTGCCGCGCTCTAAAATCCCCAATTCACCGGCGCCCCAGAATTCCCGATACTGCGCGGTATCAAAGGTTCGTGCATACGCGTAGCCACGTTTGACTCGAAATTCTTCGAGAAATTCCGCCGCCGGATATTTGAAATCTTCGCCCAATTCGACATCGTTCCAGTCCCGTTTTGCAGGGAAGACCAGCGCCGCAACTTTCCGAGCATCTTGTTGTACAATCGCATCGCGCAGTTGTGTGCCCAGCGTGTAGAGCGCCTGTTGCCGTCGATGAAATTCCGCATCCGAACTGTTTCGCGAACACGCCATCATGCACGATAGCAGCACGAGCCACACGCTCAACGTGCGGCGAAATATGAACGATGTGTGGTTCATGGTGTGCCTCGTGGTACGGCGGGTAAATAATTCCATCGTGAATGCCAGCATCCATACTGACATGACCGTAGGTCACGACGGTGCCGCTATCCGAGCGAATCTTGATGAAATCAATATCACCAACGCGTGGATACGTTGGTGGTTTTCCCGCGACATGACTCAGCACGACGCCTGATTCCACTGCGGTCACTGGCGCACCAAGTCGGCTCACCGCCACATCAACAGCGCTATGAAAATCCGGTGAGCCCGCAACTACACGTGGCCCATAGGGACTGTTAATATGCATGACATCTGTTGGCCAGGTGCGGGCACGATGCGTGCCCGCGGATTCTGGGCACCAACGCGCGTCGCTACCTGGGCCCGCTGGTGTTTCTCCACCACGCCACAACAACATATCGCCCCAGAGAGCGCCGAAAATTGGGACATTACATCCCCAGAATATTCCCGCGTGTCGATAGGCACTGAGTGCCTCTGCCAAGAATTTATATGCCCGTGGCAACTCTTCGAGCGGCAGGTCGATCCGTTCCTTGTGCGCTGCCTGCCAAGCTCTGACCTGTTTTACTTCTTGGGCGCGTTTGTACTCGCCGTTTTCAAGATTTTTAATGCAACTGTGTTCGAGAATTAAAAGGTACTCACTATTTGGCACTGTCACGAGGCTAGGCATCTTGCCCGTTTTGTCTTCGAGTATGGACACAGCCCACCCATTTGCCTCTGCGAAATTATTGACAATGATCGCAACGAGGAAAATTTTTTTCCAGAGGGCGCATGGCACCAAAACACAAAAACATATCTGTTGCGAAAATGCAAATGCAGTCAGTAGGGCATGTTGACATATTATGCGTATCTCCCATCTTCCCGAAATATTTTCTCGACTCCTGGCCCACTTCGGTCCGCAACAGTGGTGGCCGGCGGAGTCGCCGTTTGAAGTGATGGTCGGGGCCATTCTCACGCAGAATACGAATTGGGGAAATGTCGAACGGGCGATGGCGCGATTGAAAATCGAAGGCGTGTTGTTCCCCCATGTGTTGAACGAGTTGCCGCCCGCCACGCTCGCTGAATATATTCGTCCCGCCGGTTATTTTAATCTGAAGTCGCGGCGCCTGAAAAACTTTGCGCGATTTTTTGTGGAGCGGTTCAATGGCGATGTTGCCGCGATGCGCGCCGTGCCGTTGGCTGCGCTCCGCGAAGAGTTGCTGAACGTGCACGGCATCGGCCCTGAAACCGCCGATTCGATTCTGCTCTACGCGGCATTGCAGCCGAGTTTCGTGATCGATGCCTACACGTATCGGGTGTTGCGTCGTCACGTACTAGTACACGAGGACGCGACGTACGACGAGTTGCGCGCGCTCTTCATGGATGCGCTTCCCGCCGACACCACGTACTTTAACGAATTCCACGCGCTCTTCGTCGCGGCCGGAAAAAATTATTGCCGCCCGAAAAATCCGCGCTGTAGCGACTGTCCGTTGTGTGGCTTGCATTGGGCGGAGGGGCAGACGTCGGCGTGATTATTGAATCAGTGCTCGAGGCTCCTCGTTAATGTCTGCCAGATATTAATGAGGAGCCTCTTCCATTGCACAATCAGTGAGTTATTCTGGCGCGATGAGTTCCTGATGCGCGCGGGCGGCGTCGTGTTCGTACACCAGTCCCGCACCGGAATGACCGGCAAAGATAACGGGAACAATGGCGACGAGGGCGGCAGCCAGTACGACGACCCTGAATTTTCGCAACCGCGGGAACAGTGCAGCGCCGAGCAGCAAGACCAACATCATTCCCGTCACCCAGACCACGCGATCGCCCCATGCGGCATGCGCCTCGATTATTTCCGGATCGATGACGTGTTTGACGATCTCTTCATCGTGTTCGCCCAGTTGTTGCGCCAGAAAACTGGTCGCGAAAACCACCGACTGCAATCCCGCCACGAATCGCCACGCCACCGCACTCACCCACCCGCGCCGCTCCGCCCACCACACCGCGCCAATCACGGCGGGCATGAGCACCGTGAGCGCGATCGGAAAATGGACGATGGCGGGATGGAGGGGAATGGCGATCAGCATGGCGCCATGTGTATTTGATGTGCAGTGCGGTGTCCATGATGAGAGTCAGTGATCACAGTGCAACAGCAACCTCTTGAATTGAGAAAATCCCGTAGGCTTGCACCCACTGCCGTGGCGACGGCCGCAAAAAAAAACACGCACTTAGCCGCTGGCATACTTTCTGCTCACTTTGGCGACGGTCGGAATAATAATGAAGAACCCCGCCCCAAGGGGCGGGGTATCTAAAGGAAGACATTTTAATTTTTGCGTGGCAAGCCACGGGGAATCTACCCAAGGGTCTAGCGCCACAGGCGCGCTGAGGGGGGCAAAGTAGGCAAACTTCAGCCAGTGGCTGAAGGCAAACTACGCGGCAGTGATGAATCCTTCCGAGCTAGCTTCCATGCGGCTTTGCCGCTGGAGGGGGCTTTGCCCGCCCCTGAGATTGAGTCTCAACACAAGGAGAGAATCATGCGAAAAATAACCGCCACGCGCGCCACCATGATTGCCGCGCTGTTGTCGATGGCGCTCGCGCATCCATGTGCGTCGCACGCGGTTGGGACACCACCAATCGCCACGTCGGCTCCGAAATCATCGATCAGTGCGCCGGCGCAAAAAACCGCTCCCAGTCAACTCGCGGCCAAACCAAAACCCTTTGCTGTGATGCGCGAAGTCTGGACCGCATTGGGTCTCTCCGAGGAAAAAATCTGGGCGCTCTGCCGATCCAGCAATACGCTCCTGCGAGATTTCCGAATGGATTTCGATCTGGCGCACACGTTGGCCCTCGCGAACGATTACGACATTGACGACCAGACCCGCCAAGCCAATCGCAATTACGTCGTCAAAAGAATCAACACACTCTTTACCTCCTTGAACATGACCGTGGACGATCAGAGAAATACCGCGTGGCTCATCGGCACCGAAAACGATTTCAAAAAGCAACTGCTCAAGATGCCGCTGGGCGGATGGCAGCTGCCCTTTGATCCGGACGGCCTGCGGAAATATCTCGATGGCACCGGCGAAAGTGGTTTGATGAACGCCGGTGGGAGTGCAGGGCCAACCGGCGCCGGTGGTGTCACGCCAGCAGGCGGCACTCCGCCGCCCCAACCGCGTTTTGCCGGCAACTCGATGATGCAATGCTTGGCCGATTACAAAAAGAGCGAGGGCCGCGGCGGTCCGGTGCAAGGTGGTGGCGCCAAAGCCGGCGGCGACAGCGCCATGGGTGCCGGCGATGACTTCGGCGGCGGCGGTGCCAAAAAAGGCGGCAGTCGCCCCAGCGTGACGGACGGATCGAACGACAGCACCACGACAGAAAATGGCAGTTTGGAAGGCCGTCCCGGCACCGGCAGCGCATGCGGCGCGGTCAAATTGCCGGGTGGAGGCGATGTTTCGCAATCGGATGACGGGAAAAAACCGAACTCGCTCACGCCCAAAGGTAACAGTTGGTCGGTCACCAAAACCCAAGGTGGCGAAGATGGCAAGACCACAGTCGTTTCTTTTAAAGCCGACAAAGTTATAGATACTAGCACCGGCCCATTGATCACCAAAGGCACACTGACTGTCACGACCAGTTCTCCCGGCAGTGGCAACACGACCAAAACCATCATGACTGTTAATGCCACCACGACCAAGCCGGGCGTGGCTCCTTCGGATGGCGGCGCATTGACCCCGGATCAAAACAAGGACCTGCATAATCAGGCCTTGGACGGCGCCAAGGACGGAAAACAACCTGGCGATACCGTGACCGACAAACAGGGGAGCGACGTAAAAAACACGAATAGCAATAAACTCGATCCCGACGGCACCGGCCCGAGCACGCCCTGCGGTGCCGATGCGGCGGCCTTTGGCGCGTGTACCGAAGGGACGGTGGGGTTGGGGCCGATGGCGCAAATGAAACAACTCGCGCTCGATTGCCAGGCGTCGAAAGCCACCCAAGGCGGCAGCGATAGTGTAGAAGGTTGGGATCCGCATCCCAGCAATGGCGCCACCGTGCAGACAAAAAAAACACCCTCCGGCAATCCCAACGATCCGTGTGGCAAGATGTCGCCCGGCTGCATGAACTTTTTATTGAAAGGTCCCACGACCGACTACGAACAAGATTTCACACCCAACTGCGGCAGCGACGCCGAGGCGTTGGGATATTCGCTGCAAGCCATGATTACCGATCCCGCCGACTTTGTGAGCAAGCTGGGTGCGACGCAGTTGGGTCAGACCATGCAGGGCATGGCTAAATTTTTTAATCCGATGGGACCAACCAATATGAAGGCCGGTTCGATGCAACAACAAACCGGCGGTGCGGCCGCACAACAATCCGGCGGCGCTGCACAGCAATCGAAACAGGCGGGCCAAGGCGGCGGCCTACCCTGAGGGCGCGACCTTGAGTGGTGGTGTGGTCGCCGCAGCGGTGAGCAAATCCCCCGGACGATACAATCCCTGCAGCCAGTTGTTGACCTGGAGCACCATCACGAGGCGCGATCGGCTGAAGGGTTTTTGGGGCATATCGGGACTGTCGATAATCACAAAACAACTCGCGTCGGATGACATGCAGGCGGTCCGAATCGTGCTGCCGGGATAGGTTTGCTGCAACGCACGCAGATCGGCGGCGACATCGCCGGGGGGGAGCCGTACCGCATCTTTGAGACGAATTGGATCGGTCATGCTGTCTCCCCGCTCTTACTCTATATACAGTATCGGCAGATTGCCGAAAAAGTTGCCTGGCACCGGCGTTTTTTAGGCGATTTTTATTGTCGGATAAGCATTGGGGACAGTCCCCAATAGTTAAGTGGTTGAAATGGTTGAGGTCGATTTCTGATGGCCGTCAGAGCAACTCCAGCGCGATTGCGGTCGATAATAAAAGAGGAGGTTCGATATGGGAGACAAGGTTCGCACAACATCCGACGCGGCCGCTGACACACCACAGTTCGTGGAGTTCAGTGTGCAAAAATTGAAGCGCTCGCAGGCGATGCCGCAAAAGGATCGTTGTGTGGCGCAGCGCGCGATTTCCAAATCGCTCAGCTGGGGCAATTATGCGCTGACACAATATCGCTTGAAGGAAAATAGTCCGCGCGATTTCGAATTTCCGGGGCGGCACAGTGCATATCCCAAGGCCGCGCAGCGTCACTTTCTGATGCGCGCCGAATCGGACCTGCGCTCTGGTCGCGATGCCAACGGTCATGCGTGGGCGGATCGGCCGTTGCGGTTTGGTGTGATGGAAGATCATGACCCTATCGAAGGCGATACGCTCAGCAAATGGATCGACGCGCATCCGTCCGCCATTCCACTCCTGCCCGCCATGGACGGCCTACCCGCGCCGAAGTCGATTTATTTCTGCGAGGCCAATGGGAAGATCAATCCGCACCGACTTGGTCTGCTCATTTTCTTCGATGATCGCTCGGCGATTCGATTGACGGAGAAAAAGTGATTGTTTTGTCCCTATGTCCGAAGTCCTTACGTCCCTACGTCCTTACGTCCTTACGTCCTTACGTCCTTACGTCCCTACGTCCCTACGTCCCTACGTCCCTATGTCTTTTAATTGAAGATGACGGATCTGTTTTTGACATAGGGACGTAAGGACGTAGGGACATCGGACCAATTAATGCGCAATTCCATAATCCCGATACAACTCGGCGTGCGCGAAAAAATCCTCTGCGGCAATTGGGGTGATGACTTCGCCATCGGCGGTGACGGGCTCGCGTTCATCCAGAAAATACAGATCGTGCGCGGGATCGAGTTGCAAATGCGTGCGTACGTAATGACGTACGCCTTGTTTCAGGACGATCGCGGCCAGCGGATCGCCGCCGTCGTAGAGATTGTCGGTGAGGAGGGCGACGTCTTCGTATGAAGTCGGTGTGACTTCAATGAGCAATCGCGCGGTGATGCGTTCGGTGTCGCCGTTCACTTCCACGAGATTCGCCAACCGAAATTGTCCAAAACGAATCGGATTCACCAATTGTCCGGCTTCGTTGTTGCTGGTGCCCGCGCGCGTGGATTGACAGGTTTCGGTCGGGTAGAGACCGCGCAACAGCAGATCGGGTGGGGCGTCGGTAATGTCGATGCGACCCGTGATCTCGCGCATGTTGGTGCCGGTGCTGGTAAGGTGCGCGCAAAATTCTTTCCAGTAGACGGCGGTCTCGGTGAGCAACGCAGTCCCGCGCGTTTCGTTGCGGGCGTGATCTGAAAGCCAGCGAAAAATTTCGTCGGCCCCCCCGCGACATCTTTGCCTTTCATCCCCGCAACCAATGCATCGGCTCGCGCGAAAAGCTGTAAGTGCGCAACCATCGCATCATCCATCACCGCCCCATCATCCACGCCCGCCGTGAGTCCCAAACGCGCCGCGGCGTGATCATCGAAGCGCAGCGATGAAAATCCGCGTGGAATTTCGCCCAATCGCTGTGCCTCGACGCCGAAGACATTGCGCTGCACCGCCTGCGCCGTGCGCACCGCCGCCTGCGCGGTCAGGCGCGGCAGCCCAGCCCGGGCGGGCATGTGCGGCGCGGTTGGTTTGCGAATCGGAGCCATATTGTATGCATCGGCGCAGCGTGGGAAAAGTTGCTTCAAGTGAGTGTTTGTCCCTACGTTCTGATGTCCCGATGTCCCTACGCCTGAAACATCGGTGAACATTCTCGACGCAAGGACGTAAGGACATAGGGACGTAAGGACGGATGGAAAAACTTGCAATCCCCACAATCGCCTGCTAGCACCGCCCAAACTTCGCACACCTGTGATCCTTTTGGTCCTGCGCGCGAGAATATTTTTGTCGCGTGGGCGTGCAGCAGATTGCTGCAACACGGGTGGAGGCTAACCGAAAGGGGTCGTATTATGGGAGAAATTTCCCTCAAAGGATTACTCGAGGCCGGTGTCCATTTTGGTCACCAATGTTCGCGCTGGAATCCCCGCATGAAGCCGTTTCTGTTCACGGCGCGCAATGGCATCCACATCATCGATCTGGAACAGACGGTGCCCATGTTGCACAAGGCGTATCACTTTGTGCTCGATCAGGTGGCGCGCGGCGGCACGGTGTTGTTCGTCGGGACCAAACCGCAGGCGCAGGAAGTCATCATCGAGGAATCCGCCCGTACCGAAATGCCGTACGTCGTGCATCGCTGGTTGGGCGGTATGCTCACCAATTACAAAACCATCAAGCAGAGTATCGATCGCATGCGCAGCTATCAGGAGCGCAAAGAAAAGGGCGAGTTGGCCAAGTTGACCAAGAAGGAACAACTCATGCTCGAACGCGAGTCCATCAAGATGGAACGGTCGTTCGGCGGGATTCGCAACATGGAGCAACTGCCCGCCGTCGTGGTCGTGGTCGATCCGAATCGCGAACACATTGCGCAGGCCGAGGCGAATCGGCTGAAGATTCCCGTGGTCGCGCTGGCCGATTCGAATTGTAATCCGAAAAATATCGATTTCCTGATTCCCGGCAACGACGACGCCATGCGCGCCATTAAAGTGGTCATCAGTCATTTGGCCGATGCGTGTATGGTGGGCCGTGAACGTCGCCAGGAAGTGATTCGTGCCGAAGTCGAAAATCGTGAAAAACTCGGCAAGGAAAAAACGGCCGCGAATCCGCGCGCGCAGGAACGCAAGATGACCGGTCCGAAACCGCGTGCGTATGTCGGTAAAGAAAAATCGACCAACGGTGAAGCCCCGGCCGCGCCGGTGGTAGAGATTCACACACCGCCCACCGGGGGTGTGCAATGAGTGTCGTGATTGCCGCCACCGAAGTCCGCGCGCTGCGGGAACGCACGGGTGCGGGCATGATGGAATGCAAAAGGGCGCTCGAAGAATCGGCGGGCAATGTCGAGAGTGCGATCGAATGGTTGCGCAAACAGGGCATGGCGAAAGCCGCGAAAAAGGCCACGCGCACGGCCAAAGAAGGGCAAATCTCCACGTGGAGTGCGCCCGATGGTTCCGCCGTGGTGTTGGTCGAAGTCCATTGTGAAACTGATTTCGTCGTCAAGACCGAAGAGTTTCAGCGTTTCGCCAAAGAGGTCACCGAACTCGCAGGCACCAAGGGTTTGTCCGACCCGGCCGCGCTGCTGGCGCAATCGATTAACGGAACGACCGTTGAACAATGGCAGACCGAACTCACCGCAAAAATCGGCGAGAATATTGGCGTGAGTCGCGTGGTGCGACGCGCGGGCACAACGCCCACGCACAAAGTCGCGCAGTACATCCACGCCGGCAGCAAGATTGGCGTGCTCGTTTCGTTCAACGATCCGGCAAATCAACTCACGCCGACGATTGCAAAAGATGTCGCCATGCATGTGGCCGCCATGAATCCGCAATTCGTGCGCCGCGATCAAATCAGCGCCGATGTCATCGCCCGCGAACAAGACATTGCGCGTGCGCAATTGGCCGATCAGAAAAAACCGCCCGAGATTATAGAAAAAATCCTGGTCGGACGCATCGCAAAATTTTATAGCGAGGTGTGTCTGCTCGAACAAATTTTTGTGAAGGATCCGCAAGGCAAACAGACGATCGCGCAGGCGATTAAGGCCGTGGGCGACCAAATCGAAGTGCTCGATGCGATTCGTGTGCAAGTTGGCACGAACGAGGATAGATAGACGCCCGCAGGGTATCCGCCCCCCCTCTCCCTTTGGGGAGAGGGTTGGGTGAGGGGGACGCTCATTTCATGACCACATCACGCTATCAGCGCGTCATGCTGAAATTATCCGGGGAGGCGTTGCAAGACCCGAAAACCGGCGGCGGGATTTGTTTGTCCGTGGTGGAAGAACTCGCGCGCGAGGTGCGCGACATTCACGCGCTGGGCGTGCAGATCGCGATTGTGTTGGGCGGCGGCAATATTTGGCGCGGGGTCTCCGACCAAGCGCGCACCATGGAACGCGCGCACGCCGATTACATGGGCATGCTCGCCACCGTCATTAATGGTCTCGCGTTGCAAGACGCACTCGAACGCGAACAAATTTTTACGCGCGTGATGAGTGCGGTCTCGATGCAACAAATCGCGGAACCGTACATTCGCCGCCGCGCGATTCGTCATCTCGAAAAAAATCGCGTGGTGATTTTTGTGGGCGGCACCGGCAATCCCTATTTTTCCACCGACACCGCCGCGAGTTTGCGCGCCATGGAAATTCACGCCGAAGTCATTTTGAAAGGCACCAAAGTCGATGGCGTCTACGATGCCGATCCCAAAAAAGTCGCGACCGCCAAACGCTACGACAGCTTGCGTTACATCGATGCCTTGCAACAAGGACTGAAGGTCATGGACGCCACGGCGATTTCGCTGTGCATGGACAACAAACTCCCGATCATCGTGTTTGATTTGTTCACGAAGGGCAATCTGCACCGCGTGATTTGTGGGGAAGCAATCGGGACGACTGTTAGTTAGTTTGTCCTTATGTCCGATGTCCCTACGTCCCTGTGTCTTTGCGAAGGATGAGAGATTTGTTGCGACATAGGGACGTACGGACATAAGGACGTAGGGACGTAAGGACAAACAATGATTCCTCAATTCAAAGACCGCATGGAAAAAACGCTCACGAGTTTGCGCCAGGAGTTGGGTAAGTTACGGTCGGGGCGGGCGTCGTTGGGTATGCTCGACGACGTGCGCGTCGACGCCTACGGACAACTCATGACGCTCACGCATGTCGCCACGCTCAACATCCCTGAACCGCGCATGATCACGATTCAACCGTGGGACGCGAGCCTGATTCCCGAAATCGAAAAAGCGATTCTGAAGGCGCAGCTCGGACTCACACCCGCCAACGACGGCAAACTCATTCGCCTCACCATTCCCGCGCTCACCGAAGAACGTCGCAAAGAGATGGTGAAGATGGTCAAACGCCACGGCGAAGAGGCGAAGGTCGCGATTCGCAACACGCGGCGCGAGGCCAACGAGGCCGTGAAAAATGCGGAAGGCGATGGTTTCTCCGAAGACGATGTGAAGCGCACCCAAACCGATGTCCAGAAACTCACCGACGATTTTGTAAAAAAGATCGATGAGACCGTAGCGCACAAGGAAAAAGAATTGATGACGGTGTAGTGTCGTCGCCAATGAATCCATCACCGCAACATATCGCCATCATCATGGACGGCAACGGCGGCTGGGTCAATGCCCTTGGGTTGCCGCGGGTGGCGCGGCATCATCAAGGTGCTGAAGTCGCCGACCATATGGTGACCGCGGCGCGTGATCGCGGCATTGCTTTTCTCACCCTCTACGCCTTCTCCGATGAAAATTGGCAGCGTCCCGACGCGGAAGTGGCGCAGCTCATGGAACTGCTCACGGAATATTTGGCGAGCAAACAAGACAAGATGATTGCGCAAGGTGTGCGTCTGCGCACGATCGGCGACACCGCGCGGCTGCCAAACGCCGTACAAAAAAATCTGGTGCGCACGATGGAAGCCACGGCGCGCGGTACCACACTCACGCTCACACTCGCCCTCAGCTACGGCGCGCGCGCGGAAATTTGTCGGGCGGTGGCGCGTTTGCACGATGCGGGTATTGCGCATCCGACGCCGGAACAATTGTCGCAACATTTAGACACCGCCGACTATCCCGATCCCGATCTATTGATTCGCACGAGTGGTGAATATCGCATCAGTAATTTTTTGCTCTGGCAATTGGCCTACACGGAATTGTATTTCTCGCCGGTGCTCTGGCCCGATTTTACCGCCGTGCATCTCGACGAGGCGTTGGAAATTTTCGGTCAACGCGAGCGACGCTTTGGTCGCGTGAGGTAATCATGTTGCATATTCGCATTGGCACCGCGTTGTTGCTCATCGGCATTGTTGCGACGACGCTCTTGTACGCGCCGCCGTGGGCGTTTCAGGTGTTGGTGTTGTTGGCCGTGCTCTTTGCATTCGCGGAATACAATCGGTTAGCACTTTCGCATTTGCGCGGCTATCGCTTGCCCGCACTGCTCGTCGGCATGGGCGTGGCGACCGCGCAGAGTCTGCGTTTGCCGCCGCTTCCCATCGACGCCGTGCTCATCGCGGCACTCTTTGTGTTGGCGCTCGTCTACATGTATCGCACCACCATTTTCGAACAATTTCCCGAACGCCTGGCCATCGCGTTTTTTGGCATCGTCTATATTGGCCTCACGCTGCCATATCTGGGCTGGATTCGGCAACTCGACCATGGGCGTGCGCTGGTCGGCATGACGCTCGCGATGGTCGCGCTCTCCGACACCGCCGCGTTCGCGGTCGGAAAAATGTTGGGCAAACGTAAACTCGCCGCGTTGATCAGCCCGAAAAAAACGCTCGAAGGTTTCATCGCCGGATTTGCGGGGAGCGTGGCGGGCGCACTCGCGTTTCGCGCCGCATTT
>OBEQ012374425.1_pt1 | contig 24173 bp, 22 predicted proteins | sample 1670901 | NCBI WGS metagenome assembly OBEQ01 (sample SAMEA104232315, study PRJEB22302) | groundwater metagenome | biome: forest; feature: aquifer; material: groundwater | place: USA | collected 2011-08-07 | depth 5.4 m | reverse complement strand
GGGGGGGCGCGGCAGGGTAGGGATCGGCGGCGCCGATCAGGGGCGCTTGATCCCGGGCGGCACGGCTTGCGGACCGCCCGGCGAGCTGGCCGGGACGCCGTCGCCGCTGGCGGGAGCCGCGCTGGCGCCCGGGCGACTCTGGTTGATGCGCTCCTTCAATTCCTTGCCGACCTTGAAGAAGGGCAGGCGCTTGGGCTTCACTTCCACCGTTGCACCGGTACGGGGATTGCGGCCCTCGTAGGCCTTGTATTCGCGGATCTCGAAGCTTCCAAACCCCCGGATCTCGATGCGCTCACCGTTGCGCAGCGCGCGCTCCATGGTGTCGAACACGCAATCAACGAGCGCCTCCGCCCGCCCCTTGGGCAGGTTCAGCTTCGTCGAAAGATGTTCCACGAGGTCCGACTTCGTCATCGACATCGACGCCCTCCGCTCCGTGACCGACGGGACGAATATATCACGGGTTTCCAGCGGTTAAGCGCCAAGGGTGCAATCAAAGTCGCATTTGCGGCACTTCGCCGCCTGCAGGCAGGAGGAGACGCGGCTCGGTCGCCTTCTGGATCTCCTCGACGGAGACGCCGGGTGCGCGCTCGACCAGGGCCAGGCCCTCGCGTGTGACCTCGAGTACGGCCAGGTCGGTGATGATGCGCCTCACACAGGCCACGCCGGTCAGCGGCAGGTCGCACTCGTGCTTGATCTTGAAGCCGCCGTCCTTGTTGACGTGCTCCATGATCACGACCACGTGGCGCGAGCTGGCCACCAGATCCATGGCCCCGCCCATGCCCTTGATCATCTTGCTCGGGATCATCCAGTTGGCGATGTCACCCTTTTCAGAGACCTCCATGGCGCCCAGGATGCACATGTCGACGTGTCCGCCGCGGATCATGGCGAACGACTCGGCTGACGAGAAGAACGCCGAGCCCGGAATGGTCGTGACCGTCTGCTTGCCGGCATTGATGAGGTCAGGATCTTCGTCGCCCTCGTAAGGGAACGGGCCGATGCCGAGCAGGCCATTTTCCGACTGCAGGATGACCTCCATGCCGGCGGGGATGTAGTTGGACACCAGCGTGGGGATGCCGATGCCGAGGTTGACGGTGGCGCCGTCGCGCAGCTCCTGCGCGGCGCGCTGCGCGATCTGATCGCGGGTCAACGTCATTGGGCTGCTCCTGCCGGCCGCTTGCGCACGGTGCGCTGCTCGATGGGCTTCTCGTACTGCTCGCCCTTGATGATGCGCTGCACGTAGATGCTCGGGGTGTGGATCTGATCCGGGTCGAGCTGGCCCGGCTCGACCAGCTCCTCGACCTCGGCGACGGTGATCTTGCCCGCGGTCGCGATCATCGGGTTGAAGTTGCGCGCCGTCTTGCGGTAGACGAGGTTGCCCAGGCGGTCGCCTTTCCACGCCTTGACCAGGGCGAAATCGGCCTTGAGCGCGCGCTCGAGCACGTACCAGCGCTTGCCCTCGGGTGCGTCAGGATCGTCGAATTGCCGGGTTTCCTTGCCCTTGGCGGCCTCGGTGCCGTAGCCGGTGGGCGTGTAGAAGCCGGGGATGCCCGCGCCGCCGGCGCGGATGCGCTCGGCCAGCGTGCCCTGCGGACACAGCTCGACCTCGAGCTTGCCGTCGAGGAAGAGGCGCTCGAAGATCTTGTTCTCGCCCACGTACGACGAGATCATCTTGCGCACCTGGCCGGCGGCGAGCAGCACGCCCAGGCCCTTGTCGGTGGTGCCGCAGTTGTTGGAGATGATGGTCAGGTCGCGCACGCCCATCTTGTGCATGGCCCGGATGAGGTTCTCCGGGTTACCCGAGAGGCCGAACCCGCCCGACATGATGGTCGCGCCATCGACGAGCCCGGCCAGCGCGGCCTCGGCCGAGGCGAAGACCTTGTTCATGTGGACACCCGCTTCATGCGGGCATCTTCCCGGGCGTGCGCGAAGCTGTCAATGTACGGCCGCCATGCGTCTCGTGACTCTGACGACCGATTTCGGCACCCAGGACGGCTATGTGGCCGCCATGAAGGGCGTGATCCTGGCGCGTGCGCCGGGCACGACCATCGTCGACGTGACCCACGAGGTCGCGCGCGCGGACGTGGCCGCGGCGGCCTTCGCGATCGCCCAGGCGGCGCACTGCTTCCCGGCCGGGACGATCCACGTGGTGGTCGTCGATCCAGGCGTGGGCGGCCTGCGCCACGGCGTGGTCGTCGACGGTGGGGCAGGGCAGACGTTCGTCGGACCCGACAACGGCGTGTTCGCGCTCGCGGCGCCCGCGCCGCGCGGGGCCTGGCAGATCACCGCGCGCCGCTTCGTGCGCGAGCCGATCTCGGCCACGTTCCACGGCCGCGATGTGTTTGCGCCTGCGGCGGCGGCGCTCGCGGCGGGTGCGCGCGCGTCGTCGGCCGGGCCGCGCGTCGAGCTGACGGGCAGGCTGGGCGGTGCAAGCGGCGATGCGCCCGGCCGCGTGATCCACGTGGACCGCTTCGGCAACCTGGTCACCGACCTGCGTGCCGACACGGCCGGCCTGCGCGGCGTGCGCATCGGCCGGCGCGTGGTGCCGTGGGCGCGCACCTATGGCGATGTGAAGCCGGGCGGCCTGCTGGCCTACGTCGGCTCGGCGGGGACGATCGAGATTGCGGTGCGCGACGGCTCGGCGGCCGAGCGGCTGGCCGCCGGACGCGGCGCGCGCGTGACGCCGCTGGTCGCGATATGACGTGCAAGCGGACCGCGCGCCGGCCGCCCCGTCTGCTCAAGCTCGGCATCGACTCGCTCGCCTTCGGCGGCGACGCGGTCGGCCGCGACGCCGACGGCCGCGTGACCTTCGTGCCCGACGCCGCGCCCGGCGACCAGGTCGAGGTCCGGCTGGTCGAGGAGCACAAGGGCTGGGCGCGCGCGGCGCTCGAACGCGTGCTCGAGCCGGGTGGCACTCGTGTGCCCGCGCCGTGCCCGATCTACGCCGAGTGCGGCGGCTGCCAGTGGCAGCACGTGGCCATGGACGCGCAGCGTGCGGCCAAGCAGGACATCGTGCGGCGGGCGCTGCGCAAGGTCGCCGCGCCCGAGCAGGTGCGCGCGCTGGTCGCACCGGTGCCCGACCTGCGCTGGCGCCGTCGGGCCAGGTTGCGCTTCCGCTCGGCCTCGATCGGTTACACCGCGCGGCGTTCGCACCGGCTGGTCGAGGTGCAGGCCTGCCTGCAGCTCGAGCCCGCGCTCGAGGCCGCGCTGGCCGCGCTGCGTGCCCAGCTGGGTGCGGCGCTGGTCGGTGGCGGCGAGCTGTCCCTGGTCGGCTCGGCGCGTGCCGAGGTGCACGTCTTGATCGAGGCCCACGAGGTCGCCGCGCTGGCCGCGCCCACCGCCGCGCTGGTCGGGGCCGCCGGCATCGTGGGTGTCGTGCTGCGCCCGGCGAACGGCCCGGACGTCACGCTCGGCGCGGCGGAGCTGGACCTGGCGGATGATGCGGACGCTCCGTTTTACGCCCGTGCTGACGGCTTCCAGCAGGCCTCGGCCGCGGGCAACGCGGCGCTGCGTGCGCTCGTGCGCGAGGCGGGCGGTGCGCTCGCCGGCCTGCGCGTGCTCGAGCTGCACGCGGGCAGCGCCAACTTCACGCGCGACCTGGCCGCGGCCGCCGCCCACGTCGTCGCCGTCGAGGAGGTCGCGCCCGCCGCGGCCCTGGGCGCGCGCACCCTGGCCGCGCGTGGCCTCGCCGATCGGGTCGAGTGGCGTGCGTCGACCGTGGGCGCGGCGCTCGCCGACCCCTCGCTGCGTCCTGACCTCGTGCTGCTCGATCCGCCCCGCGTGGGCCTGGGGCCAGGGGAGGCCGTGGCGCTGGCCAGGCTCGGCGCCGCGCGCATCGTCTACGTCTCGTGCGACCCCGAGACGCTCGCCCGTGACCTGGCAACGATCACCGCGGGCGGCTACCGCGTGGCGTGGGCGACGCCCGTGGATCTCATGCCGCAGACGTACCACGTGGAGAGCGTGGTGCTGCTCGACCGCGACCGCGTCTAACATCAACATGCGAAGGCGACGGCGGGGTGGCTTCGACTAAGTTGCCCCGCATGTCGAAAACCAAGATGAGGGTGATGTGGGTCACGCCGGCGCTGCTGGCGCTGGTGGGAGCCTCGCTCGCGGGTTGTGCGGCCGAGGACCTGGGCAGCGAGGCCAGCGAGGCCAGCGAGCCCGACGTGCAGCAGACGATCTGGAGCGTCACGCCGGTGTCGACGAACGTGTCGCCGGCCGCGCCGCTCAGGCTGCACGTCGAGTACCGCAGCGACAAGCCGGCGACGCTCGAGCTCAGCCTGTCGCTCATCGACAGCGTGCGCGGGCTGCGCGTGCTCGAGCGTCAGGTGCAGCGCGACCTGGCCGGGCGCGCGTCGTTCGACGTCGTGCTGCCCACCGGCACGGACGGGCTCGATCTGCGCGCCGCCGACGGCCCGGTGGCGCTCGCCATCACCGGGCACGTGCGCAACGTGTCGCTCGACGTTCCCGTCGATCTGCGGCTCGAGCCGCCCGCCCGGGGCGGCGCTTCCTGGCAAGTGCGCAGCGCCAGCGAGATGGATCCGGTGATCGCGCTGGCCACGCCGTCCGGCCCGAGCGCCGGCGGCGCCGGTGCGCGCGCGGCCGGCATTCGCGTCTGCTTCAAGCAGATCTCGCTCTTCGCCGACGGCGGCATCGGCGAGGACAACTGGGCCTCGTCGACGGCGCAGACCCACGAAGCGATCGGGGCGCGGGTGACCATCACGCCCGCCGCGGGCGGCGCTGCCATCTTCGACGGCAACCTCGACGACGAGGACGGCTGCACGCCCACGCTCTCTGCCAGCGCGGGCAGCTACACCAGCAAGCTGTTCAGCTACGCGCGCGTCCACGGCAACACCATCTTCGTGGTCGCCGACGTGGATGGCACGGGCCTCTTCCTCACCGACACGCGCCACCTGGCCCTGGGCGACAACTCGATCACCCTCGACGCGCACGCCTCGCACCGGCTCAACGTCGCCGCGGCCACCGCGTACATCATTCACCGTCGCTGGGCGGGCATGACCGGGAAGACCTTCAACATCCGCACCAACACCTTGTCGAGCAGCGGCAGCCACTACGAGCGGGCCGTCAACACGGTGCACATCGCGACCGGTCACTTCGACAACAAGTTCGTCATCGCGCACGAGGTCGGGCACATGGTCGCCGACCTGGCCACCGGCGACCGCAACGTCAAGCTGGTCGACCTGCCGTGCGGCGAGACCCCCGCGGGCGGAGCCGACTGCACCACCGTGGCCGGGCACGACCACTCCATGACCGGCAAGGAACGCTCCAAGTGCGCGGCCGGCGAGGGTTTCGCGCACTTCTATTCCGCCGCGGTGTGGAACAGCGCCAGCCAGACCGACTGCTTCTTCCACTACTACAAGAACGAGTTCGGCGACGACGCCAACCCCATCGTCAACTGCGAGTCCGGCAACGGCAAGTTCGTGGTCAAGTACATGGAGAACAAGTGCACCGGTCCCGACGACGGCTATGGCGTCGAGCTCGACTGGCTGCGCGCCTTCTGGGACGTGCACTCGAACGGCGCCGACGCGCCCGAGTTCGCCGCCATCATGGACTGGCTCGACCGCGCCGACGACTGGGGCGCGAGCGACGTGGTCGACAAGCTCGATGACGCAGCCAACTCGGTGGGTGGCAGGCTGAAGACCAACTGGATCGCGGCGCGCGACGGCAACGGCCTGCACTGAGAGGTACGGCGCGCGAGCACGTCGCAAGGCGGCGTCGTAGGCGCTACCCGCCCGTCGCCGCGCGCTTGCTCGGCTTCGCCTTCACCGGCGGAGCGGTGGCCTCGCCCAGGAACCCGCGCAGCGAGGCCAGCACGGCCTCGGGCGTGTCGACGTGCGCGAAGTGCGACGTGTCCTCGAGCCACTCCAGGCGTGCGTCGGGCACGAGCGCGGCGAGCTCCTCGCCCACCGCGGGCAGCACGAGGGGATCCTGGCGCGAGTAGAGCAGCAGGAGCGGCACGGGGAAGGCCTGGCCCGCGTCGCGGCGCTCGGCCAGCGTCTTGACGAACGCGGCCATGTCGCCGGGCGCGAAGGTGTCGTAGAGAAAATGAATGAACGCCCGGGCGCCCTCGGGCGTGGCCAGCGGGTCGCCGTACTCGGAGGCTTCCTCGAGCGATTTCAGCGACTCGTCGTGGTAGTGCACGTTCTTGTGCGCCCAGCGCAGCGGCGCGCGCCGGATCCACCACGACAGCAACGAGCGCGCGCCCGGCAGCGACAGCGCCGCGTGCAGCGCGCGGTAGCGCCCGTGCGGCGGCGCCGGCGAGTGCACGTTGACGACGCGCGAGAATGCGCCTGGATCCACGAGCACGGCGCGCATGCACAAGAGGCCGCCCAGGGAGTTGCCCACCACCTGACAGCCGCGCAGCCCGAGCGCGGCCTGGAATTCCAGCACGAAGCGAGCGAGGGCGTCGGCGGAGTAGCGCACGTCGGGCTTGCTCGAGCGACCCGCGCCCGGCAGGTCGGGAACGATCACGCGATGGTCGCGCGCCAGGTCGTCCATAACGTAGCGCCACGAGTAGCTGGTGGTCATGAGGCCGTGCACGAGCAGGAGGGGCGGGCCCGAGCCGAGCTCGCGGTAGTGCGTGCGCACCGCGCCGAAGGCCGCGGAATTCACCACCACCTCGCGCGCCGGGCTGTCGAAGTAGTGGTGCGGCCGACGCGGCCGGGCGGGCAGCTCGGCGAAACGGCCCCGCTTGAACGGGTGGCTCACGCTCATGCGCGCGAACCTAGCATGCGATCAGTCCGCGGGCGGCGGCGTGGGCTGGAAGCTTTCTAACAGGCTCTTGGTGGCTTTCGGGATCTTGGTCCCGGGCGCGTCGACGACGAGGGTCAGCACGTAGCTCTTGAACATCAGGCCGCGCGCGCCCACCACGACCGGCTTGGCGCCGCGTTGCATGAGGAACCACAGGTCGACCGCGGGTATCTTCTTGGGCTTGCCCGCCGCGACCTTCTGTCCGGGTGCCGGCCTGGCGGGCGCGATGTCGCGTCGCTGGATCGACAGCCGCTTGTAGCCCAGCGCCGAGGCGAAGCCGGTCTCGAAGTTGTCCAGCGCCGCCTTGCCGTCAGCCTCGGCGTCGTCGGTCGGGCCCTTGTTGAGGATGACGACCAGCCACTGGCCGGTCTTGTCGTTGGTCGCCTTGTACACGGGCGCGTAGGTGTTGGTCGCGCCGGTATCCTGCTCGACCTTCTGCCAGCCGTCGGGCAGCACGAGCTGGAAGCCGTGCTCGGCATCGACGTAAGGCGTGGGCTTCGCGGCCAGCGCCGTGCCGCTCAGCAGGAGGAGCATGACCAGCGCGGCGCGCTTCATGCGCTGCGACGGGCCAGGTGTCGGTTGATGGTCGTGACCACGCGGCGCTGGTCGGCCTCGCTGGCGAACCAGTCGCGCGGGTAGGCGAACGTCCCGCGCACGGTCTCGACCACGAGCAGCGGCCCGGTGGTCATCCACGGCAGCATGCGGCGCAGGAAATACGCATGCTTGACGTCGTTGAAGGGCACCTCGGCCGAGGTCCCGGCGCACACGCGCGGCGGCAGCGCCACGGTCGCCGAGTTGACGCCGATGGTGCCCGCCTCGTGGGCGAGCGTGCGGCCGAACTCGATGGCCGGGGCGATGGCCAGCGCGACCAGCGCCAGGCCGGCGATGCGTCCGAACGGGCCCAGCGAGCCGATGAGCAGGATGCCGAGGCCGCCCAGGATGGCGGCCCAGGCAAAATGACGCCAGCGGGCGTGGTAGAGCGGCACGACCAGCGATTCGTCGGAGCTGGCGACCACCGGCGGGGCGCCCAGGCCTCCCGACGACGTGGCGGCGCCAGCCCGCGATTCCTCAGTTTGCACGCCAGTCGCGGGTGAGATCAAAGACACGTTGGCGAATCTCCTCGAGCGGTACGCGGGTGAGCTGTCGGTCGGCCACCACGATCTCTCCGTCGACCATGACGTCGGTGACCGCCCGCGATGACAGTGAGTATACGATGTTCTTGGCCAGCGCCCCGAGTGGCCACAGCGATGGGTCACCCAGGTCGAGAGCGACCAGATCTGCACGGAATCCTGGGGCAATCCGTCCGACTGGCAGGCCGAGCAGGGCGCCGCCCACCTGTGTGCCCAGATCGAAGCAGGTCTCGGCGGTGATGGCCTGGCCGTTGACGCGCGCGACCTTCTGCAGCAGCGCGCAGGCGCGCATCTCGTCGAACACCGAGACCCGGCTGTTGGAGCAGCCGCCGTCGGTGCCCAGGCCCACGCGCACGCCGCGCGCGAGCAGGTCGACCACGTCGGTGATGCCGTCGCCCAGGAACATGTTCGAATTGGGGCAGTAGGCCAGGCCGGCGCGCCGCTCGGCCAGCAGCGCGCGCTCCGACGCGTCGAACCAGCAGCCGTGCACGGCGATGAGCCGCTCGTCGAGCACGCCCATCCTGTCCACCGCGTGCAGCGGGCGCGCGCCGTAGGTCGCGAGCGCCTGGTCGACCTGGTACTGCTCCTCGGCCAGGTGCATGTGCAGCGGCGTGCCCGCGTCGCGCGCGCAGCCGGCGGCGGCCTCGATCATGGCGCGCGAGGCGCCGTGCAGGCTGTGCGGCGCGGGCTGCACGTCGACCATGCGACGCGCGTCGCCGGCGTAGGCCAGGCGCAGCGCCTCGAAGGACGCGACCGCGCGCGGGATCGACTCGCGGTACGAGGCGGGCGCGCCGTCCCAGTCGTAGAAGCAGCGCGCCAGCACCGTGCGTATGCCCAGGCGCTGGCCGGCCTCGATGACCGCGCTGGCGTTCTCGTTGCCGCCGTCGTTGATGTAGAAGAAGTCGCACACGGTGGTGACGCCGTGGAGCAGCATCTCGCCGAACGCGAACAGCGCGCCCGTGTGCAGGCCGTCGGCGCCCAGGCGCGGCGAGTAGCGGTAGAGCGCCTTGTCGCGCCACTCCAGGAAGGGCAGGTCGTCGCCGATGCCGCGCAGGAGCGACTGGAAGGAGTGGTTGTGCGCGTTCACGCCGCCGGGCACGAGCAGGCGGCCTGACCAGTCGACCCGGCGTGCGATGTCATCGGCCACGATCGAGCCGCGCGCACCCACCTGCACGATGACGCCGTCCTCGACGAGCAGCGCGGTCGGGCCGACGTCCCGGCCGTCGACGAGCGCGCGCTCGCTCTCCACGAGGATCTTCGTCATGCGCGCGGACTCTACCTCTGCTCGTGGTAGAAAACACCCGTGTCAGAAGTCGAAGACGACGTTCGTGCCGGGAAGGTCGCTCCCGTCTACGTGCTGACCGGCAGCGATCCGTTGCTGACGCAGCGCGCCGTCGCCGCGCTGATCGATGCGACGGTGCCGCCGGCGAGCCGCGGTTTCAACCTCGACGCCATGGAAGGCAAGGGCTCGAGCGCCAACCAGATCATCAGCGCCGCGCGCACGCTGCCCATGATGGGCAAGCGCCGCCTGGTGCTGGTGCGCGACGCCGAGGCCGCGGGCGCCGAGACGCTCACCGGGCTCGTGCCCTACCTGGATTCGCCCTCACCCGAGACGGTGCTGGTGATGGTCTGCGGCAAGGTCGACGGGCGCATGAAGTTCTTCGCCGCGGCCAAGAAGAAGGGCTTCCTGCACGAGCTGACCGTGCCGCGCCAGCTGGGCGGCTGGATCTTCGACGAGGTCAAGCGCGCGGGCGCCAAGATCGACGGTGAGGCCGCACGTCGCCTGGAGGAAGTGGTCGGGCGCGACATCTCGCGCCTGGCCGGCGCCATCGAGCAGCTGGCGCTCTACGCCGGCGAGGGCCGTGCCATCTCCGTCGACGACGTGGACGCGCTCGTGGCTGACACCTCGCAGCGCACCGTCTTCCAGCTCAACGACGCGGTCGGGCAGGGCGATCGGATCGGCGCGCTGCGCGCGGTGGGCAAGCTGTTCGAGCAGCGCGAGAGCGCCATCGGCGTGGTCATCATGCTGGCGCGACATGTACGGCAACTGGCGATGTACCAGTCGCTGGTCGCCGAGCGCACACCACCCGGTGACATCGCCCGCATCTGCGGCGTGCCGCCCTTCGTGATCGACAAGAGCCTGGCGCCGCAGTCGCGACGCTTCACGTCGGTCGCGCTGACCCAGGCGATTCGCCTGGTCGCTCAGGCCGACCGTGACTTGAAGGGACCGGTGAAGCAGGCGCTGGGAGAAGAGGTCGTGCTGACCCGGCTGGTCGAGAAGCTGGTCACTCTCGCGACCGCGCGGCCTTAGAGTTCTTGCCAGCGCACCGACGGGGAGTGGACTTCTAGCTACTTGGCGGTCGCGCCGGTCGAGCCGTTCACGAACTTGGTCAGACGCGAGATCTTGCGCGAGGCGGTCTCACGCTTGATCACGCCGTGCTGGGCCGCCTTGTCGATCACCTTGATCGCCTCGGCCAGCACTTCCTTCGCCTTCTTGTCCTTCGAAGCAACCGCCGCGAGCACGCGCTTCACGGTCGAGCGCAGCTTGGACAGGTGCGCGACGTTGCGGGTACGGCGGGTGAGACGCTGACGGTTACGCTTCTCTGCGGACGCGACGTTGGCCACTTACAGACTCCTTGATTGCTACTGATTCCGAGTGAGGCGTGATTCCTACCGCCTTACGGGCTCGCTGTCAACCACGCTGGCTGACTGTACTTTCCCGGACATTGCAAATCGCCTGCCTGCGCGAGTGCGTCCACAGACCTTGTGGACAACTTGTGGCAAAGGCTGTGGCGCGATTCCGCAGATCCGCATGGGACGCGGGTTTGCGCGCTTTGCCTATTTTTCAGTCACGAGTTCTTTGCAGGTTCGTCACCTTCGGTCTCCGCCGCGACGTGTCGAGCGCGCGCCACACGCTTGGCCTCGTTCCACAGATCGTCCATCTCCTCGAGCGTGGACGCTCGTGGCGTTTTGCCACGATCGGCGAGGCGATCCTCCACGTATTCGAAGCGCGACTCGAAGCGCTCGACGGTGCCGCGCAGCGCGCTCTCGGCGTCGATGCCGACCTTGCGCGCCAGGTTGACGGTGGCGAGGAGAAGATCGCCGATCTCCGCCGCAGCGGCGTCGAGATCTCCGGATGCGAGCGCGAGGTCCACCTCGCGCACCTCCTCGTCGATCTTGGCGCGCGGACCCACCGCATCGGGCCAGTCGAAGCCGACCTGGGCCGCGCGCTCGGTCAGCTTCTGCGCGCGTGCGAGCGCGGGCAGTGCGTGCGGCACACCTTCGAGCGTGCGCCGGCGCGCCTTCTCCTTCTGCTTCTGCGCCGCCCAGTTGTCGAGCACCTCGGCGGCGTCCTTGACCTTGGTGTCGCCGAACACGTGTGGGTGCCGGCGCACCAGCTTGTCGGCGATGCCGCGTGCGACGTCGTCGATGGTGAAGGCACCCTCGGCGGCGCGCAGCTCGCTCTGGAAGACGATCTGGAACAGCACGTCGCCCAGCTCCTCGCGATGGTGGGCGACGTCGCCGGTGTCCAGGGCCTCGAGCAATTCGTAAGTTTCTTCCAGGAGATACGGCTTGAGCGAGGCCAGGGTCTGCTCCCGATCCCAGGGACAGCCGTCGGCAGCCAGGAGCCGCTTCATGACCGCGACCAGGTCGCAGAAGGCCGAGCCGGGGCGCGCGCCGTCGTCGGTAGAATTCGACATCGCGGCGAGGATGGCGCATTCGACGCGCCTCGACAACCGTGCTAGACCGGGTGCCTTCAGACGTTCGTTCGTGTCTTCCATCCCTCTCGCCGGGAGCTCGCTCGTGACCTTGAAAGAAACCCAGCTCGAATCTGGCGCCGTGCGCGAAAAGCTCGCGTTCGATGATCCCGGCGCCGTGCTGCTGCTGTTCGGAACCAACAACGCGCACCTCAAGCTCGTCTCCGAGCTGACCGGCGCGGGCGTGCACGCACGCGGCAACGAGATCACGCTCGTCGGCGACCCGGATGCCATGGCCCTGGCGCGCTCGCTGCTCGAGCAGCTGTACGGCTTCTGCCGGCGCGGCACGCCCCTCGGCTCCGACGACGTCGCGCGCGCGGCGCGCGTGCTGCGCGCGGACCGCTCGACCGACCTGCGCCACATCTTCTCCGACACCGTGGTCATGAACGGGCGCGCGCGCCCCATCACGCCCAAGGGTCTGGCGCAGAAGCGCTATGTCGAGGCCATCCGCTCGCACGACGTCGTCTTCGGCATCGGTCCGGCGGGCACGGGCAAGACCTACCTGGCCATGGCCATGGCCGTGCGCATGCTCGCCGACAAGGCGGTCAAGCGGGTCATCCTGGCCCGGCCCGCCGTCGAGGCGGGCGAGAAGCTCGGCTTCCTGCCCGGCTCCATGGAGGAGAAGGTCAACCCCTACCTGCGTCCGCTCTACGACGCGCTGCACGACATGATGGACTTCGAGCGCGCCGAGCAGATGGTGCAGAAGGGTGTCATCGAGGTGGCGCCGCTCGCCTTCATGCGCGGCCGCACCTTGAACGACTCGTTCGTCATCCTCGACGAGGCGCAGAACACCACCTCGGAGCAGATGAAGATGTTCCTGACCCGCCTGGGCTACGGCTCCAAGGCGGTGGTGACCGGCGACGTGACCCAGATCGACCTGCCCAACGGCCAGCGCTCGGGCCTGGCCGAGGTGCGCGCGCTGCTCTCGGGCATCGAGGGCATCCGCTTCTGCTACTTCACCGAGGTCGACGTGGTGCGCCATCCCCTGGTGCAGAAGATCATCGTGGCCTACGAGCAGCGCGGCGGGCAGCACCACAAGTCGTCGCCCAAGGGTGACCCGGAAGCCCACGAGCACGAAGCCTGGTCGTCACCCCGGCGCGAGTAGCATGGTCACCCGGTCGGGGCGGAGGATCCTCTGCCCGGCCATCCACGCGTCGGCGGCGGCGACGAGCGCGCTGCCCTCGTCTCCGCCCAGCAGCGTGCCCATGCGCCGCCGGGCCGCCGCCGCGTGCAGCTTCATGCCCTGGGCCTCGCAGCGCGCGATGGCCGCGCCCAGGCGCGCGCGCGCGACCTCGAGGTCGCCGCGGCCCAGCGCGATGCCGGCGTGGAGCAGCTCGGCCAGCGCGTTCGACCAGGGCCGCTGCTCGCGCTCGAGCCGGGCCGCGTCGCGCCCGACCGCCGCGAGAAGCTTCGCCTTCGCTGGCGACGAGGACGACGGACGCGCGCTGGCCGCGACGGTCAGCGCGGCGCGCGCACGCAGGTCGTGCATGACGCTGCGGATGAACTGCACGCGCATGAGGTAGGCGCGCGTGATCTCCGGCCAGCGCGCCGTCACCGCCGCGTAGGCCGGCTCGCCGTCCCCCTCGTAGAGGCGCGCGCTGACCTCCGAGACATGCGCGTAGTAGTGCTGCATGTGGAAGCCGGCGGGGGACCACTCGCGCAGCGCCTCGGCCACCTCGACGTGCGCGCGGGCGGCATCGTCGTCGGTGTAAAGGCGCAGGAGCGGCGTGATGCTGGTGCGCAGGCCGGTGGCGGCGTAGCGGTCGTTGCGGCGCGCGAACTCGCGCAGCAGGTCAGGCACCCGCTGCGCCAGCAGGTCGTAGTCGCCCATCCACTGCAAGGCGCGGCAGCTGAACAGGTGCATGGAGCTCTTCTCCATGGGCGCGCCCGAGCAGCGCTCGCGCAGCACCGCCTGCGCCTCGTCGCACAGCCGGAGCGCGGCGGGGAACTCGCCGCGTGCGAAGGCCGCCTGGGCGCGCACCACCATGACCAGCGCCAGCGGGTAGGCCGAGGCGACGCGGCGGGCCAGCTGCTCGGCGCGCGCGAACAGCGCCTCGCCCTGGTCGAGCCGCTTGCCGGTGATGGAGCGCGAGATACCCTCGGCGGCGAGCGCGCGCGCCAGCCGGCCGGGCTCGCCCGCGCGCAGGGCCAGGAGCAGCCCGCGCGCCTGGAAGGCCTGGCCGCGCACGTTGTCGGCCAGGCCGAGGGTGATGCCGACGTGGTAGCAGGCGTCGAGGCGCTTGAGCTCCTTGGCCGAGACCAGGCTCTCGTCGCGCTCGTGGAAGCCCATGCCGCGCAGGCGCAGCTGGGCGCGCCGCCACAGCAGCGACCACAGGGCGCGCCGGGGCGTGGTCGGGTAGCGGATGCCCTCGCGCTCGAGGAAGCTGCGCGCGAGCCCGATGCCCTCGTCGATGTGGCCGGTCAGGAGCTGCTGCTGGGCGGCGCGCAGCTGCAGATCGAGCGTCTCGGCCGCGCTCGCGCCGGTGGTGCCGGCCTGGTAGGCGCGCGCGGCCTCGGGGCCGCGGCCGGCGTTGGCGAGCGCGTCGCCCAGCTCGACGTGCAGGGCGCGGCGCGTGGGATCGCCGGCGGGCAGGAGCTCGAGCGCCAGCCGGTAGAGGGCGGCGGCCTGATCGAAGGCGAGCGCGCGCGCCGCGTGCGCGGCGGCCTCGCCGGCGCAGCGACCGGCCCGGTCCAGGTCGCCGGCGCCGCGGTAGTGCTCGACCAGCGCCTCGGGGTCGGCGCGCCCCGAGGCGTCGAGCGCGTGGGCCAGCTCGCGGTGGCGCGTGCGGCGCAGCTCGGCGTCGAGATGGCTGAGCATGGCCGAGCGCACGCGATCGTGGTAGGGCTCGATGGTGTCGGTGGCGCGTGTGCCGGTGGTGCGCACCAGGTCGGCGCTGCGCAGCAGGGCGGCATGGCGTGACAGCTCGCCCAGGTCCATCTCGGTGGCGCGGGTGGCGGTTTCCTTGTCGATGGGCGAGCCGGCCACCGCGACCACCTCGAGCAGGCGGCGCGACAGCGGCTCGAGGCCCTCGATGCGCGCCCACAGCACGTCCTCGAGACGCACGGGTGCGTCACCGCGCGCCGCGCGCCGCTCGGGCGAGAGCGCGCTGTACCTGACCAGCTCGTCGATGAAGAGCGGGTTGCCCATGGCTTCGCGCGCGATGCTGGCGGCGCTGGCCTCGTCGGTGAAGCCGGGGGCCGCCTGGGCCAGCAGGCGCGCCGCCAGCGTGCAGGCGGCCGCCTCGGGCAGCCGTTCCAGACGCAGGTGGCGCGCGTCGCCGGGCAGGGCGTCGAGGCGCTGGCGCACCAGCTGTGTGCTCTCGCCCGCCTCGCGCCAGCTGCCGATGAGCAGGAAGGGCGGCGCGTCGGGCGGGCGCAAGAGCTCGGACAGCAGCGCCAGGCCGTCGACGTCGGCCCACTGCAGGTCGTCGATGACGATGATGAGCGCGCGCCGGTCGGCCAGGCGCGCGAACAGCTCGCGCAGCGCGGCGAAGGCGCGCGTGCGCAGCTCCTGCGGATCGCTGCCCTCGCGGCGCGGCGCCTGGGCGAACACGGCCACCCGGCGCAGCACGGGAAAGAGCTGCAGGAGCGTCGACACCCACTGCGGGATGAGCGCGGACGCCTCGATGGGCGGCAGGCGCTGCAGGTAGCGCGACAGCGCGTCGATGACGCCGTCGAGCACGCGGTAGCGCACCGCCTCGCGCTCGTAGCAGCGACCGGCCAGGACCACGGCGCGCTCGGCCTCGGCCATGCGCTGGGCGAAGCTGTGCACCAGGGTGCTCTTGCCGATGCCCGACTCGCCGTGCACGAACGCGCACACCTGGCGGCCGCGCCGCACCTCGTCGAGCGCCGAGCCGAGGAACTCCAGCTCGGCCTCGCGACCCACGAGCGCGGCGGTCGCCGTGGTCGACGAGCGGGTCACGAAGGCGCCCGGGGTGGCGGGCGTGTCGCCGGCGCCCAGCCGGCGCAGGATGGACTCGCCGTCGGGGCGTGCGTCCGGCTCGCGCTCGAGCAGCTCCAGGCACAGCTTCTCCAGGTCGACGGGCAGGTTGGCGGTGCGCGCCGCCGGCGACGAGGGCCGCTGGCGCTGCTTCTCGTTGAGCATCTGCAGGGGCGTGCCAGCGAAGGGCAAGAACCCGGTCAGGGCCTCGTAGAGCACGACCCCGACGCTGTACCAGTCGGCCGCCGGGCCGACCGGCCGGCCCAGCGCCTGCTCGGGCGCCATGTACCCGGCGGTGCCGACCACGCCGATCTCGGAGAAGGCCGGTCCGCGCACGGTGTCGGAGACCAGGCCGAAATCGAGCAGGACCACCCGTCCCGACGCGTCGACCAGGATGTTGGACGGCTTGACGTCGCGGTGGATCTTGCCCGCGCGGTGCAGGGCGACCAGGCCGCGCGCCAGCTGGGCCAGCGCGTCGCGCAGGCGGGCCTCGTCGAAGGCTGCGATCGAGGGCGTGCCCACGCGCACGGGTGCGCGCGCGGGCGTGCCGGCAAAGGGCACCACCGCCGCGGCCATGGCGGTGTCGGCGGTGGCCGAGTCCGACCACACGCCCGCCGGGGCGCCCGGGCGCACGTGCTCGAGCAGACTCGTGCCCGCGACCAGCTCCATGGTGAAGAACCACACGCCGTTGTCCTCGAACAGCTCGCCCAGGTGGACCAGGTTGCGGTGCTGGATGTCCTGCAGCGCGCGGAACTCGGTCTTGAGCCGCAAGATGGCGTCGGGGCTGGGCGTGCGCAGGGTCTTGAGCGCGAGGTTCACATGGCGGTCGCGGTCGTAGGCCTCGTAGACCACGCCCATGCCGCCCGCGCCCAGTCGACGTCGGATGGCGAAGCGCGACGTGCCTTCGAACTCGGCTTCCGGCGCTGGATCCATGGGGTGCGGACCTCGGGGCGTGGCGAGATTATCGCACGCGCGGCGGCGTCGCGCTCATCGGGGCGGACGCAGCACGACGGCGCCGCTGCTGATCGCGCCGCCCACGCTGCCGCGGCCCCACGACATGGTGGGCGTGTTGTGCGCCATGCCGATGCGGCCCTGCGCATCGACGACGATCACGCCGCCGGTACCACGCACGCGTGCGCCCAGCTCGTCGACGCCAGCCCAGGCGGCCGCGTCGGCGTCGTCGCCCGCGCGCAGACGATCGACGACGAAGCGGCTCATGGTCACGCGCACGATCGACTCGCCGTGGCCGGTGGCCGAGGCGGCGCCGGCCAGGTCGTCGGCCCAGGTGCCGCAGCCGGGCAGGGGCGTGTCGCCGACGCGGCCGCGCCGCTTGAAGATGATGCCGCCCGTGGACGTGGCCGCGGCGACGTGGCCGCGCGCGTCGATGGCGCAGGCGCCCACCGTGCCGCCGCCCGGTGCGGGCGGCGTCCTGGCCCCGCCCGCGCGGCGCGTGCGCTCGTCCTCGAGCAGCCGGCGCTGGCGCTCGACGATCATGGCGCCCGCGGCGTCGCGCACGAAGCCGCGCTCGCGCGCGAACTCCCAGGCCGCCTCGCCGGCCAGGAGGACGTGCTCGCCGTCGTCGAGCACGGCGCGCGCCAGATCGACCGGGCGCAAGAGCGCGGGCACCGCGGCGATCGCGCCCACGCGCAGGTCGGAGCCGTCCATGATCGACGCGTCGACCTCGACCGTGCCGTCGCGCGTGAGCGACGAGCCGATGCCGGCGTTGAACTCGGGGTCTTCCTCGAGGAAGCGCACCGCCACCTGCACGGCGTCGAGCGCGGCGCCGCCACCGGCCAGGACGTCCAGGCCCGCCCGCGTGGCGGCGCGACAGCCCTCGATGCACTTCTCGTGACGTTGCTCGTCGACGCGGCCGGCGCCGCCGTGGACCACGATGCTGGGGATCACGGAGGGAGTCTAGCGCACGGGTCGCCTCGCCGCGTCACGCCGCGCGCACCTTGCCGCCGCGCACCGCCTCGTCGCGAAGCGCTGCCATGCGCGCGTTCATCTGCTTCTCCTCGCGATCGTTGCGGTGGTCGTAGCCGAGCAGGTGGCACAGGCCGTGCGACCACAGGAACTCCAGCTCGGTGTACAGGCCGCGCCTGGCCTGCCGGCGGGCCGTCTCCACCGAGATGACCACGTCGCCCAGCTCGCCCGGGTGCAGGCCGCCGCCTTCGCCCTCGCGCATGGCGAAGGCGAGCACGTCGGTGGGCTTGTTCTTCTTGCGGTAGTCGCGGTTGAGCGCGTGGATCTCGGCGTCGTCGGTGAGCGTGAGGCCCACCTGCACGCGCGCCGGCTTGCCCAGCGCGGGATCGGCGAGCGCGGCGGCCGCCACCATGCGCTCGGCCCGCCGCTTGAAGCGGGCGCGCTCGGTGGCCGTGAGCGCACCGCGCGCCGCGGGTGAAATCGTCAGCTGGACCGGCATCTTGGTGCTGGCGAATCTACTTCGGCATCACGATCTGGTACACCTTCGCCTCGACGAAGATGCGGTAGAGCTCGGCGTCCAGCTTGCCCGACTTCACCTCGCTGCCGATGATGTCGAGCGCCTTCTCCATGGGCACGGCGCGCTTGTACGGCCGGTCCGACGCGGTCAGCGCGTCGTAGATGTCGGAGATGGCCATCATGCGCGCGGGCGTGGGAATCGCATCGGCGAGCAGCCGGCGCGGGTAGCCGGTGCCGTCCAGCTTCTCGTGGTGCGCGCCCGCGATCTCGGGGATGTCCTTGAAGTGCCGGCCCCAGGGGATGGTCTTCAAGAAGTTGTAGGTGTGGCTGACGTGACTCTCGATCTCGATGCGCTCCTTGACCGTCAGCGAGCCGCGCAGGATCTGCAGCGTCTCCACCTCGGCGGGACGCAGGTAGGGCTGCTCCTCGCCGCGTGCGTCGCGGTAGGTGCGCCGCGCGATGTCGGCCAGGCGCTCGAAGCCGCCCTGCTCGAGCACGGTCGGCTCGTTGGACTTGAGGATGAAGGCGACGTAGTCGTCGATCTCCTTCATGCGCGCGGCGAACTCGGCGTCGACGAACTCGAGCCGGGTCAGCGCGTCCTCGCGCGTCGACTCGAGCAGGTAGCGCACCTTCTTGTGGCTGAACTCGGCCTCGAGCGCCTTACGGATGAACTCGAAGCGGGCCAGGATCAGCTCGCGGTCGGCCTCGTACAGCTTCTTGGCCTTGACCAGCACGTTCTCGCGCACGCCCACCTTGCCGAAGTCGTGCAGGAGCGCGGCGTACTCGATCTGCTTCACGTCGTCGTAGGCCAGCGCGTAGTCGGCGAATGGACCGTGATCGATGCGGTCGGTGACCTTGGCCAGGCCGACGGTCAGATCGGCGACCCGCTGCGAGTGGCCGCTCGTGGTCGGGTCGCGCTGCTCGATCGCGGTCACCGACGCGCGCACGAAGCCCTCGAAGAGCTGGCGGATGTCGTCGTAGAGCATCGCATTCTCGAGCGAGATGCCCGCCTGCGAGGCCAGCGTCGAGGCCAGGTCGGACGAGCGGGTGTCGAACGAGATGACCTGGCGATCGAAGTCCTCCGCCGAGGTCAGCAGCGTCTCGGGGCGACGCTTCTTGTTGATGAGCTGGATGACCCCGATGACCTGGTCGCCGGCGTCGATCATGGGCACGGTCAGCATCGAGCGCGTCTGGTAGCGGTTGCGCGCGTCGAACTCGCGGTTGTGCTTGAAGCCCCAGGGGTTGTTGCCCGTGCCCGGCTCGTCGAGCCGGTACATGTCGGGGATGTTGATGACCTCGCGCGACAGCACGCAGCGGCCCACGATCGACTTCTCCGACACCGGCAGGGTGAACTCGGTGAAGTCGAGCTTGACGCTCTCGTTCTGCGAGATCTTGAAGCGCAGCGTCCGCTTGGAGATGTGATCGTCGGTGCCCTCGACCACGTAGACCGAGCCAGCGTCGGCGCCGGTGACCGAGCGACACTTCTCCAGGATGAGCGAGAGCAGCTTGTCGAGGTCGCGCTGCGACGAGAGCGCGCGCCCGATGGCGTTCAGCTCGTCGAGCTCGTAGCGGTAGCGCTCGGACAGCAGCTCGCCCGCGGCGGCCTCCTTGCGCAGGTGCAGGTGCTCGCGCGCGTTGCGCAGCGCCACCAGCAGGCGCTCGTGGCTGACGGGCAGGGCGATCGCGGTCACGTCGCCCTCGTCGCGGATGAGATCGAGGCCGCCGGTGGCGAACTCGGCGTCCGAGCCGGCGAGCATGAGGGTCAGGTAGCCCGAGCGTGAACGGGTCAGGTGCGGCTGCAGGTGCTCGCGGTCCTGCCACAGGCCGGGGAAGGCGACGACCACGCCACCATCGGGCAGCGCGATCTCGAGCCAGTGGGTTTCGGAGCTGCGTACGGCGTAGCTGCGGAAGCGCGGATCGTCAGCCAGCGCGCGCTGCAGATCACCGAGCGAGGCGATCGTCTGGATCGCCGCCGGTCCGCCACCCCCGCCCGCAGACGCCCGACTGCTCATCTCGGACGAGTCTACAGCAGTTCGGGGTGAGCGTGCGGCCGCACGCCGTGACCGAAGCTACAACGTGCTGCGATCGCGCGCCTTGGGCGCCGCCCGGCGGACGAACCACTCGGGCGCGCGGGTGAGCACCTCCTTGAGCACGTTCATCTGCCACGGGAAGGTGAAGGTGTCGCGCTCGTCGGCGATGGCCTCGGTCATGACGCGCACGGCGTCGTCGAGCTCGACCACGAAGGGCAGCTTCTTGATGCCCTCGGTCATGGGTGTGCGCACGAAGCCGGGGCAGATGGTCATGGCGTGCACGCCGGTGCGGTGCAGGTCCATGCGCAGACCGTCCATGAAGGTGGTGACCGCCTTCTTGGACGAGGAGTAGGCCACGCGGCCGGGCAGGGCGCGGTGGCCGGCCATCGACGAGACCGCGCACAGGACGCCCGAGCCCTGCTTGACCATGACGGGGACGAACGGCACCACCGTGTTGGTCACGCCGATGACGTTGACCTGCATGAGGCGCGCGACGTCCTCGGCGTTGCCCTCGAGCAGGGCGCTCTTGATGCCCACACCCGCGTTGGCGATGACCAGATCGGCGCCACCCGCGGCCGCGACGAAGCGGCCGATCACCTTGCCCATGGCAGCGGTGTCGGCGACGTCGGCGGGGTAGACGTGCACGGTGGCGCCGGCGCCGCGCAGGTCGCGCGCCAGGTCGTCGAGGAGGGCCGTGCGCCGGGCGACCAGGCCCACGGTGGAGCCGCTCGTGCCGTAGTGGCGGGCCAGGCCCGCGCCGATGCCGCTCGAGGCGCCGGTGATGAAGATGCGCTTCATGGGGGAAGATTCTCCTTCTTCGTCTTCTGGGGAGGTGGTGGCTCGGCGAGCTTCAGATCGGCGACCGCGGCGCGCAAGCGTTTCATGAACCTGGCGCCCGGGTCGGGCTTGAGGTTGCGGTACCCGGGGTCGAGCTCGAGCCAGTAGGCGTGGCCTTCCATGCGCCGGTACTCGTGGTGGCCGAGGAGGTGCGTGATGGTCGGATGCTGCGCGACCAGGTAGCGGACCAGGGCCGCGTCGGCGGCCAGCTGCGCGTCGGTGAGCGGGTAGGCATCGCCGTCGCCCACGTTCTCGACGCCGATGGCCAGGTGGTTGAGCCCGATGCAGTGGCGCGCCATCCAGTCCTCGGGCACCAGGCGGTAGATCGTGCCGTCGCGGTCGACCAGGAAGTGCGCCGACACGTTGACCTCGCCGGCGTCGGCCTGCTTCTTGCGCCCGGCCTCGATGCGCAGGCGGTTGAAGTAGGCGAAGGTGGCCTTGCGCGAGTGCCCGCCGGTGTAGTGGATGACGATGGCGCGCGGGGTGATCTTCTGGTCGGCCGCGTCGGGGCTCTGGTGCGCCTTCCGGTAGGCCACGGTCAGGTCGATGCGCTCCTGGCCGTAGTCGACGGGCGTGTCGACGATCTTGGGCTCGTCCGCCGCCGCCAGCGCGGTCCAGAGGAGGACGAGAGATCCGACGCCGACTCGCACGCGCGAAGTATTACAATGCGGCGGATGTCCTACCAGACCTTCCTGCTGGCGCTGGACCGCACCAAGGCCGAGGTCGTGCCTGAACGCGGCGCGATCGTCACCCGTCTCACCGTCGATGGCCGCGACGTCCTGTTCATGGACTACGACAGCTTGCAGGACGCGCAGAAGAACATCCGCGGCGGTGTGCCGCTGCTCTTCCCCTTCGCCGGCGGCCTGCCCGAGGACCGCTTCGTGCCCGCGGGCACGACCATCAAGCAGCATGGCTTCGGCCGCAACAAGGCGTGGAAGGTCGTGCACCAGACGTCCGACCGGGTGCGCATGCGCCTCGAGGCCGACGAGGCCACGCGCGCCGTCTGGCCGTGGGACTTCGCCGCCGAGCACACGGTGCGCCTGCTGGCGCGCGGCGTGCAGATCGATCTCATGGTGGAGAACCGCGGCACGACGCCCATGCCGACCTCGCCCGGCTGGCACCCGTACTTCGTCTGCCCGGTCGGCCAGAAGCGCGACATGAGCTGCGACGTGCCCGGCTTCTCGCGCGAAAAGATCAGTGAGGACGCGGTCTTCGACTTCGGCCTCCCGGCGCCGGTGGGCTCGAAGGTGCGCTGCGAGCTGCCCTGGGTGGGCGCGTTCACGCTCGAGTTCTCGCCGCGCATGCGTCACGTGCAGCTGTGGTCGCAGCCGGGCAAGTCGTTCGTCTGCATCGAGCCGTTCTGGGGCCCGGCGGGCACGGTGCTGACGCCGGCGCGCGACGAGATCGCGCCCGGCACGGCCGCCGACTACTGGATGCGAATCGAGCTGGCCTGATGCGCATCGGCGAGCGACTCCTGCAGCTGCGTCTCATCCGCAAGGCCGATCTGGCCGAGGCGCTGCAGGCGCAGGCGCTGTACGGCGGGCGCATCGGCACCTGCCTGGTGCAGTCGGGCGCCATCGAGCTGGATCCTCTGGCCACGGCGCTGGGTGCGCACCTGGCCGTGCCCGCGGCGCTGCAGGCGCAGTTCGAGGCCGCCGCGCCCGAGGTGCTGGCACGCCTGCCGCGCACCCTGGCCGAGCGCTACCTGGCCGTGCCGCTGGCCACCCGTCCGTCGGGCACGCTGGTGGTGGCCATGGTCGATCCCAAGGCGCTCGGCGCCATCGACGCGCTCGAGAAGGCGGTCAGCGCGCGCGTGCAGGTGTGCGTGGCGCCCGAGCTGCGCGTCCGCTACTGGCTGGAGCGGCACTACGGCATCGATCGTGACAACCGCTTCCTGCGCGGCGCCGAGCTGGAGCACGGACGCGACGATCCCTCGCCCGGCTCGGAGCGACGCCGCTACATCCCCAGCACGCCCGCGCCCTTGCCGACCGAGGCGTCGAACGCGCGTCTGGGTCGCATCGCCACGGTCAAGCGCGCGGTCGCCTCGGCGCCCGAGGCGTCGGATGACCTGCAGCTCGACATCACCGTCGACGCGCGGCGCAGGACCGATGCGGCGGCGCGCGCCATCGCCATCATCGACGGCGCCGCCGACGGCGACGAGATCGGCGCGGCGGTGGCCGACTTCCTCGCCGGCGCCGCGGGCGGCGGCTTGCTGCTGACGGTGCGCCCGGAGATGGCGCTCGGCTGGCGCGCCGCCGGGCCCATCGACCCGCATGTGGCCCACCTCATCGCCGTGCCGCTGGGCCTGCCGACCGCGTTTCGGACCGCGTGCGAGACCGGCGCGACCTTCCGCGGCCAGCCGCCGGCGGCCGGGCGCTCCTGGCACGATCGCCTGTGCACGCTGCTCGGGCAGCCGCCCGCGCGCGAGGTCGTGGTCGTGCCGGTCATGGGCGCGCAGCGACCGCTGGCGCTGATCTACGCGCATACCACCGGCTCGGCGTCGCTGACCCATGAGCTGGTCGGCGATCTCGAGGCCGTGGCCGAGGCCATCTCGGCGGCGCTGGCGCGGCGCGCGGCCGCGGCCACGCGCGGCTAGGAGCTGCCACGCAAGGAGGCGGTGACGCGGGCCGCGCTTCGTGCGATGGATGGCGCGTGCTGCCTGTTCGAACCGCCGTGATGGTCGTCACGATTCTCTTGCTTGCCGCCGGGTGCGGCGCGCGCGCGTCCGTGCCGGCGGCGCGGGCCCAGCTGGCCGCCTCGTGCGCGGGCGAGCCGGTCACCTGCCAGGCATTCGTCGACGCGCACCTGCGCGACGCCAAGGGCGCGGTCGCGCGCACCGAGAAGCTGCAGGCCGCGTGCAAGGCGGGCGCGGGCGCGAGCGACGCCTGCTGGGCCTACGCCTACTTCCTCGCCGACGGTGCGGGCGTGCCCACGCACCCGAGCCAGGCGCGCGAGCTGTTCGACCGGCAGTGCCGGGCTGGGCACGCGCCGTCCTGCCGCGGACGTGCCTGGATGACGTTCGAAGGCCTGGGCGGCAAGAGCGATGCGCAGGCGGCGCAGGCCGACTTCCGCGCCGCCTGCGACGCGGGCGACCTGCGCGGCTGCGTCGACTACGCGGCCAGCTTCGAGCGGCTGGGCCGGACCCTGACTCCCGACGACGCGGTGACACGGCTGGACAGGGCGTGCACGGCTGGCGAGGCGCGTGCGTGCGCACGGCTTTCGCACGTGCTGGCGTTCGAACGCGGCGACGACGCCAGCGTCGCGCGCGTCG